>Ga0326513_10000413_pt1 | contig 36029 bp, 43 predicted proteins | sample 2_2465_0518_D_FD_203654 | JGI IMG/M metagenome (GOLD analysis project Ga0326513, IMG submission 203654) | Bovine rumen microbial communities from UC Davis, California, United States - 2_2465_0518 | ecosystem: Host-associated > Mammals > Digestive system > Stomach > Rumen | place: USA...
GCGGTGTATGCAGTCACGTCGGTACCGGCACTGACACCGCTCTCTCCCTCTGCCGGAGCGCGCAGGGCGTTAGGCACACCGTCGCTGCCTATTCCCATGTCAGCGCCTATGCCGTTGGCGATAGTGGTGTCTATACCTGTGGCGGCACCCTCCTTGCTGTTCATGGCCGCGAGAACGGCTTCGGTATTGGCTCTTATCGCATCGGTATTGGCATTGGTAGCTTCCACGCTGCCGTCCATCTTGCCCATCTCGTCGCCTATCTTCGTCTGCAGACTCTTCAACTCAGCGGTGTTTTCCTCCGTCGCCTTGTTCTGCAGCATGGCGTTCAGCTGGTCGGTGATGGTCTCCGACATCTTCATATTCACGTCGTCCATCAGCTTCCGCCATGCTTCGGCCCGGGCATTCTGTATCTCTATCTCGTGCTCGCGCTCCAGCGCTTCACGCTCATTCAGATACTCATAGTGCGCCGTAGCATCCTCCGTGCCCTCGTCATCGATGACGATATACGTCCCCGCTCCGGGGCCGCCCTTGCCCGTGAGGTTCATCTTCGCAAGCTCGTTGTAGTACTCCGCATCCCCGGCATGAGCCGCCTCAAACATGCCCTGCAGCGACGATGTCAGCAGGTCTGCCCACGACCGCAGCTCCTGATAGAGGCGGTTCTGGCTCTCCTCTGTGCGGGCCACAATCTCTTCGCGCTGCTTCGCCAGCTCCGTCTCTTCCTTCGCCGTGGCGAGATTGAGTGACATGCGGGCGTGCTTCGCGTCAAGCATCTTCTGCTCGTACTGCTGCCAGTCAAGGCGCTCCTTGGCAGCCTTGGCCTCCTTCTCCAGGTTCTCCACGGTAGCCTGGCCGCGCTTGCGCATCAGGTTGTAGTAGTGCTCCTGCATGGCCAGCTGCACCTTCATCTGCTGTATGGCCAGCTTGTCGGCCACGCGCTCGCTGGCCTGCCCTGCCCCGATGAGCGAGTTGGCACGCTTCACGCGGCTCTCGTCCAGTCCAAGCTGTGCCACGATGCGGTCTGTCTGCTGCTTCAGCGTGGTCTTGCCGTCGGGCATCAGGATGTTGTTCCACATGATTTCGGCCTGCTTCTTCAGCTGCGAGGCCTCCTTCTTGATGGCATCCTGGATGGCGTCGTAGGTGGAGCGCAACTGAGCCATCAGCGCCTCCTGCAGTTTCGGGTCGGCACTCAGCCAGTCGGCCCATGCCGTCATGCCCTTCTGCCGCATGTCGTCCATCACGCGGTCAATGGTTGTAGAATAGGCGTTCTCTGCCTCGCCCAGCAGGAATGCCGTGCGTTTCATCTCCTCCTGACGCTGACGGGCGTTGAAGTCGGCAGTGTCCTTGCCCTGCTTCATCAGCTCGTTATACTCCTTACGCATCTCGCCCGTCAGGATATCCATCGTGGAAAGGCTCTCGCGCAGTTGCTTCGTGATGCCGTTGAAGGGGCGTTCCTTGTCGATAATGTCCTGTATGGCCTTCATCTGCTTGGTCAGCGCCTGCTGTCCTTTCAGGTACGAGCGCTCCGTGTCGAGTTCCACCTGCGACATCCAGCGGTGGACGATGGCAGCACCCTTGTCGCCCGACTTCTCGATGGCATTTACAAACTGGTTGGTCTTCGCTATCTGCGCCTTGACAAACGACTCCGTGTCGCCCGTACGCTCACTGATGATGTGGTAGATGGCTTTCAGTTCCGCCTGCGTCACCTCCTTCTGTTTGCGGCTGTAGAGCTTCTGTAGTTCGGCGCGTCGCTGCTGCCACTCCATCTCGTTGGCCAGCGTGCGGTTGCGTATCTCAGCCTCTGTCAGCCCCTCGTCGGTGCCCGCTTCCTCTATGCGCGTCTTGCGCTCCGTGTAGTAGGCATCCAGTTCGTGCAGGTAGGCATCCATCTCGTCGCGGAACTGCTTCTTAGCCCCGCGCTCCTTCTTCGGGTCGAGCCAGTCGCCGGTGTTCGTCAGGTGGCGGGCGTGCAGCTCGTCCTGAATCTTCAGGCGCTCCGTGTTATACCACTCTATGACCGTTCGCATGTCGCTCGACATGCCCTTCTCGATAGCCTTCTTCAGCGCAGCGTCCTCCTTCAATACAGCCTGCACGTCGGTGTCCGTCTGTATGGCGTTGACGAAGTCCTTCATCTGCTTGCGACGGTTCACCAGCTGCTCGGCGGTCATATTCTTCCAGTCGGTGCTCTCGGCGGGCTGGTCTCTCCCCCAGCCGCCACCGGTCGGATCCTTGATACTGGTGGTTGTGCCGCCGTTCACTGTGCCTCGTGGCGTGTAGTATTTGCCGGCCTCCTTCAAGAGCGCATTACGATCAGACCCCTGCCATGAGATAAGGCCCCTCATCTGTTGCTTGTATCGCGCCTCTTCTTCTTTGCCCCGTTCGCTGCTGTCCATCTTGTAGTAGCTGCTGGCATTCTTACGCATTTCTTCCAGCGTATCCATCTGCTTCAGCACGTCAGCGGCGGCCTTTGCACGGTCGTCGCCTCTGGCACTCCTATAGATGTTCAACCTCTTGCGATAAGTGACAATGGCAGCGTCGGCCTGTCTTGTGAGGTTCTTTTGAGATACTGCGCGATCAGCCGCTGCCTGTCCTGCGTATTCTTCTATCACGGCATCGTTAGCATCTTTTATCTCCTTCAGCTTATTCCTGTAATCCCATACAGCCTGCTGCATACGTCCGAACCTAATGCCGTACGTTCTGAGGGTTTTGTCAATGGCCTTATTGTCAAATGCCCGTGCGGCATCTGCCAACTCTCTCATGGCGCGTGCTGCCTTTGTTGGGTCTTTTATCTGCTCATACACCAGACCCTTCAGTTTTCCGTACTGCTCGTCACGTTCCTTTCCTTGCTCTTTCTCTACTCTTTCCAGTCCGGCTTCCTGTTGTTTCAGAGTGATGGTCTCGCGCAGCTTGCTGTTCACCAAGTCGCGGGCATTAGCCAGTTCGATATTCGATGCAACTTCTGACAGCATGAATCCAAGGTACTTGCTGTACTGGTTGTTGAACTGCTCAATCATATACTTGTGCTCGACCAGTGCCTTACGTTTCTTCTCCTCCTGCACAGCCAACTCCACTTCTGCATCCTTCAGCCGCTTCACGGCCTCGGTGGTTCCGTCGTTGGCTTTCTTGGCTTCTTCGAGATCCTTTCTCGCTTTCTCTACAGCCTTGTCGGCGTCTTCTATTTTTACCCTTGCCTCGCCGATGGCATCAATCAGTTTGTTGGCAGCCTTCGTCTCTTTCTGCACTTGCGCTTCAAAGCGTCCTGCCTCGATGGCGGATTCTCTTAGGTTCTGTATCCAGTGATATAAGCCATAGACCGCTGCCATAATAGCCATAGCGACAGCCGTCCACACATTGACTATCATCGCCTTGTTCAGACCCTCCTGCGCCATTCTCGATTCAATCGCGGCCACCTTCTGCTTGGCCAAAGCTATCGACGCAGCATCTGTCGCGGCCTTCAGCTGCGTCTGCGCCCTCGACATCAGTGCGCTGTATTTGATGTAGGCTTGAGTAGTCGGTATGAGGTTCATGAGTCCACTACCCATCGCCTTCAGACCCGCTGCTGCCTTCACAAAGATAGCCTCTCCGATTCCGGCCTTCAAAACGGCCCAATAGACAAAGAAAGTGTGGATGGCACCGGTAACGAGTTGCAATGCAGGATGTACGTTACCTGTGAGAAGGTTTACTATGACACGCAAGAACTCGATGACGTTACCCATCTGCCGTTGCCAGAAGTCGCTGACAAAGGCTTCCTCCAGCTCGTTCTTCAATCGTTCCCACTTAGCCAGCGCAGTCTCGTTCATCTTGTCGTACTCCTGCTGTATGGCAAGGTTCTCTTCATACGCCTCATTGGCCACACCCAGCTGACGGCGCAGCTCATCGACATTCTGCGAGAGTCCGGCAAAGACGATGCCCGCACGGGCACCCTGCTGGTTCAGTTCCTTCATCACCTCCTGCATGCCGCCCAGGCCAAGCATCGACTCAATGCTGTCAGCATCCATGCCGGAGTCCTTGATGTGCTGGAATATCATCAGTATGGCCTCCATGCCGCGTCCAGTCTCAAAGAGGTTGCGCAGCGTTTCCGGCTCCACCTTGATAGCCTTAGCCACCGCAAACGCATTGTTCTTGATTGCCGGAATCATTCGTGACAGGGCGGTAGCCGACATTTCCACGCGCATGCCGAGGGCATCCACCGTAGAACCGAGCGCGGCTACCTGGTCGATGCTGATGCCGCTCTGGGCACCGACGGCACCGACACGCTTCACGAAGTCGGTGATAGCGGGGGCGGTGGCTGCACTGCTGGCACGCAGGCGGTCGATGGTAGAGCCTACTTTCTCCATGGCCACAGCCGTGGCACTGGAGCCCTCGATGAGTCCCTGCTCCATCTGCTTGCGTATCTTGTCTATCTCGCCCGTGGCCAGTGCCACCTTCAGCATCTCCGTGGCACCCTCGCGTCCCATTTCGGGCAGGGCCACCATCAGTTTGTTGGCGGCTTCGGTGAAACCTAACACGTCCTCTTCGGTCTTCAAACCGAGCTGTCCGGCAGCCACGCTCAGATCGAGCAGGCCGTTCAGCGTGGTTCTGGTGTCAAACTTCTTCAGTTCGCCAGACAGCCGTCCCACCTCGTCGGCGGTGAAGCCCGTGGTCTTGCGCACCTCACCCATCTTGTCCGACAGGTCCATCAGGTCGCCCATCGTACCTGTGAGTTTCTGCATGGCGACAGAGGCACCGACGTACAGACCGACGTAGGTCTTCAGTCGGCTCCATGCCTTGTCGAAGGCGCTGGAAGATGCCTTGAACTGCACCTCCAGCTCCTTTTGGCGCTGGGCGGCCTCCTTGGTCTTCTGCGCCATCTCCTTGTATTCCTCGTTGGTGTTGCCCACGGTGTCCTCCATCACCTTCAGCTGGGCCTGGGCACGCTTCACGGCCTGCCCCAGTTCCTCGATGTTCTTGGCGGCAGAGGGGTTGTCGAGGATTTCGTTCATGCGCTTGGCCGACATGTTGGAGTTGTCCATCTCGAACTTCATCTTCTTCAGTTCGGCGTTCACCTTATCCAGCTGCGCCTCCTCGGCGGCGAGAGCTTTCTTCTGCTCGTCGGTCATGTTCTTCTCCTGACGCCGCACCTGTATCGACTTGATAAGTGCGTCGCGCCGGCGCTCCAGAGCCTGCTGTGCCTGCTGCATCTGCTGGCCTGTGGCTATGAACCCTTCAGTGCCAGCCTGTGCAGCAAACTTCTCTGCCTCGGCATAGCTCATCCATTCGCCGGTGCTCTCCTTGATTTCCTGGTTCATCTGGTCGATGGTCTGGCGCAGCTGCTCGCGGCGCTTGATGCCTTCGGCTGTGGTGTGGTCGGTCTTGCGATACTCCTCCTCCAGGAGCTTGATGCCCTCCTGCATCTGCTCTTGAGTGAGCCGCTGCGCGTCCTGCTTCTTCTCCTCCGCCTCTTCGGTGATGCCCAGCTCTTCAGCCTTATCCTGCTTCCATTGCTCCAGGTGTTCTTGCGCTTCCTGCCTTGCGTTTTTCAGCCAGTCAGCATGTTCCTTGTCATATTCTGCTTGGGATTTACCATCTTCTGTGGGCTTGACATAATTCTCTATCTTTTTTCGCAGACTTTTAATTTCGTCCGCATCCCAACTGTATTCGTCCGTCCACCTGCGATACCATGGAGTGCTGGCATGCTTCTTCTCTAAGTCTGCCAGTTTCTTTTGCATATCCGGCAGCTTATTGGTAATCTCCTCTATCCTCTGGTCGTAGTACTCTATGTCCTCAGTGCAATCTCTGATTTGCTCGTCATACGACGATGTAGCCTGACTCAGTTTCTCGTCGAACGCGGAAGCCATGCCCTCGCTGGCGGTCTTGCCGGCGTTCAGATGTTCACTGAACCGCTGCATCACCTCGTCGGCACTGGCAAAGGTGCTCTTCGTCTTCTCGGCTGCACCCTTCAAGTTGTTCAGCCGCTCGGTCAGCGCGTCCACCTGTTCCTTTGCGGCGGCGAATGTTTCCTTACCGGCGCCGTCGGGGTCTTTGATGAGTGCCTGATACTCCTTTATTTCCTTGATGGCTTGCGACAGGTCGGCCATGTTTGCGGTGGCAAACTCGCCGTTCTGGGCACGTTGCAAGGTGCCAGCGCCACGATCGACCACAAGCTGGGTCTGCAACTCCTGCGCCTCCTTCATGTTGGCGGTGTACTCCTTTACCTTGTCGGCTGCCTGCCCAGGCTGGTCGGCCAGTCGGCGCCAGTAGTTCTCCTGTGCCTTCAGTGCGCTCTCGGTCAGTTCGGTACCAAGGTTCAGCTGCTGACGCATCTCGGCAATAGCCTGTGCCTCCTTGCGTGCGGCACGCTCTGTCTCCACGCTGTACTTGTTGAGATGTTCCTCGGCGGCGACAATGTTCTGCGTAAGTTCCTGCGCCTCCTGGCTACCCGACTGATATGATGCTGCAAGCTGCTTAGCCGCCTCTATGCCCTCGCGTATCTCGGCAGTGCTGTAGTCTCCCAGTCTTGCGGGATTGCTCAACCTTGCTGCCCGCTCGTCGCGGGTGGCATTGGTCTGCTGCTTCTGCAGTTCTATGGTGCGCTCCAGCTCATAGCGGTAGCCTGCCAGACTCTCCTTGGCGGTCTTTGGGTCATCGATGAGCCGCTGCCAGTACTGCTGCTGATTCTTCAGTGCGGAGTCAGAGAGAGCCGTACCTTGGTCGAGCTGCTGGCGCATGAGGTTGTCCTGCTCCTTGCGCTTCTGTGCAGCTTCTTCCATGGCTGCTGCCTCACGGCGCGCGGCGCGCTCGGCTTCCACACCGTATTTCTTCAGATGCTCCTCGGCATCAACGATGGCCTGTGTCAGCCGCTGCGCTGCAGGACTTCCAGAGTCGTAGGTGTCTATCAGACGTTTGCCTGCCTCGATAGCGGCGCGTATCTCCTCGGTACCTTTCTTGCTCAGGTCGCCGAACAACGTGCGCACCTGTGTCTTGTCGGCGGCGCTGCGGCGCTGACGCTCCTCTTCGGCAATCACCTTCAGGTTGCCCTCATAGACGGCCAGCTTGTGGCTGCCATTCTCGGCACCGGCAGCCATAGACTGCCAGAAGCGCTTGGTCTCAGCGAGCGCATCGGCAGAGAGGTTCCTGATGTTGCCCATGCGCTCAGTCATCATCATCAGGGCGGGCTTGTTCTTCATCTCGTCGAGGGCTGCCTGCAGGCGCTGGATGATGCGGGTGTTCTCTTCCCACTCGTCGCTGTTGGTGTCGATGACGGCGTTGGCCTCCTTCAGCTTGCGGAGGGAGTCTTCGATGCTCTTGATGGTCAGCTCCTGGTTCTGGGCCTTGCGCGCTTCGGCCTCTCCCTGCTTCACGTCGGCGTCGGCCCACGCCTTGTCAACGGCCTGTATTTCCGTCTTCTGCTGTTCGTACTGGGCGAGCAGACGCTGTCCCTCGGCACGAACCTGGCGCAGGCGTTCGCTCTGTTGGTCCATCGCTTCGGCATGGCGTTCCTCCTGGTGTGCCACCTTTTCCTCTGCGGTGGCGGCTTTATCGTTGAGTGCTACGGATTCCTCCTGAGCCTTGTATGCTTTCTCCTGAGCCTTGTTGGTCTTCTCCTGCTGAGCCTCGTAGTCTTTCTGGGCCTTGGTATGGTTCTTGGTTGCGTCGGCGAGTTGTCCCTCCAGTTCCGCCTTCTGCTTGGCGACATCGGCGGACTGCTGGTCGGCCTGGGTGGATTGCTGTAGTATCTCAGCAGACTTCTGACGTGCGTCTTTGAGAGCCAGCTGTGCATCATAGAGCTTCTTGGACGATTCTTCTGCTGCAGCATCTGCATCAGCTACGACATCTTTTGACTTCCTGACCTCATCTTCAAACTTATAGACCGCATCCCAATTCTTTTCAAAGTTGATGTAGTATTGTCCGAAGGTAGTGTCGAATCCTGAGGTAGTGAAGAGCGAGCCTTCGCCTTGGTTGCCATTGAACACAGCACGGAGCCGGTCTTCCATTTCCTTGTAGGCTACCTTATACTGCTTGGCAAGATTCTCGACGAGAGCCTTGGTCTGGTCTTTGTCGAGCACGAACTGGTCGCCTCTTGTATAAGGAGAAATCTTCTGTGCTTCCTCGATGATGCTTGTCTGAAAAGCGCGTTTGTCTGTCAGCTTCTCGCCGCTGGCACTGAATGTCTCGCCGGTAGTCAGCAACTCATTCTTTCGATGCGCTTCTGCTTGTGCGTTTACCAGCCCCTGGTGTTCTTCTTTCAGATGCCCAATAACCTGCTCCTGTTTTTTCAGTGCTTCCGTTTCTCCGTTGATGGCGGCGATGGTCAGTTCAATGGTCTTGATTTCGCGCTCTAATTCTCTGATGGTCTTCTCGGAGTTTTCGGCTTTTTCTTTCCATGTAGCGTGTTCCTCTTCAAGCCTTTTCTTGTAGGCGCTACTGCGCATACCGGTAACGTCTTTCAGTCCGCGCTCTACGGTCTCGACAGCTTTCTTCATGTCGCCCTCCACGTCGCCGAACTGCTTGCGGAACCACTCGCCGCTGCCTATGCCATAATCATTCTGATTGTCCTTTGCGGCGACAGACAACATGCGTTCTTTCAGAGCTTCGAGTTTCTTAATGCCGTTGGCCACGCCCTTCAGATTTTCGGGGTCAACACCTTCCCTTGAAGCCTGACCGAGTTTTTCGTATTGGGCTTTTATGGCATCAGTGACGGCACGCAGGTTATCCTCAAACCACTTGTAGTCATCGAGAAGTTTCTTCCATTCCTCCTTTGTGTATCCAAATCCGTTTGCCTCCCCATTATACCAGTCCTCTATGTCCCAGATAGTGGATTCTTCCGGGCCGTGGAGCATATCACGAGCAACAACGTGCTCATTTCTCTTGGCGTAGGAATCCTGCAGACCGAACTTCTCGACAAACTTCTGCATGTAGCCGCTGCGTTCAAGTTCCCAATCTCCCGGAAGTGCGGCTTTGCTTTGGAGCGACAGATAAGAGATCCCCTCAAGATTCTCTACGTTACGCTTCTTCTTTAACTCTTCCAGTTTGGCGCTCAGCCCGTCTATCTCGCTCGTATCCACCTTCGGCTTTGCCTCGGTCTTGCCCAGCGCCTCGAGTTTTGCCTTCAGGGCTGTCACCTCGTCGCCGGTGTCCTTCACGTGTTGACGCAGCAGCTTCTCTTGCTCTGCCTGCTGCTCGTAGGCATCATTCTTTGCCTCGGCTTCGTCCCTTGCGGCGTCGGCCTTCTTGCGCAGGCGGATGGCCTCCTTGCGGTCTTCGTTCTCGGTGTAGCGCATGGCCTTCTCCACATCGGCGAGGCGGTCTTGCTCGGCTTCCTCCAGCTTGTGGTTGGCGGATATCTCGCGCTCGGTCTGGGCGATGCGGTCTTCATGGAGCTTTCGTTGTTCTTCGAGGTTGCTCTTCTGCTGCTGCATACCGGCTATGACGGCATCGGCCTGGTCGCGCTCACGGCGGGCGGCTGCTATGCCGTCCTCGGTCAGCTTCAGTGCCTCGCGGCGTGCGTCGTTGGCGTTGACTATCTCGCCCTTCTCGCGGCGGCGCATCTCGGCCACGTTGTTCAGGCTCTCGTTCAGGAAGTCGTATTGCTGTGCCAGCTGACGGTGCTCGGCGGTACCCTCCTTCTCGGCCTCCATCAGATCGCGCAGTGCGTCGCGGGTGCTCTTCATCGCCTTCTCGCTGACGATGCCGCCGTCGCGGATGGTCTGCACGACGGCGGCATAGTTGGACTTGAACACGTTCATCACGCGGTCGGCTTCGTCGATGACGGCCTTGTAGGCATTGTACATCTTCGCATCGTCGCCGCCCAGCTCAGGGCGCAGGTTTTCCATGCGCTTACGCAGTCCGTTCTGCCCCGCCTTGATGGCCTTGATGCTCAGGCTCTCGATGTCCTGCGCGGATGCTGCCTTCCACAACTGGTCGGCAGCCTTCACGCCCTTCATCAGGTCGCGCTGTGCGGTGGTCACGTCCTTCAGGTCGCTGTTCAGCTGACGCAGCTGCTTCTGGTATTCCAGCAGGAACTTGTTGTCGGTGGGCACTTCGCCCAGAGCCTTGATGTTCTGATTGACGGCGGCAATCTTACCGTTCAGCGACTCGGCCTCCGTCTGCAGGGCGTTCATGGAGGCGGTCACCTTGCGGTTGTCAACTTGGAATTGCACGGTGGCAATCTGCTGTATGATTCTGCTCATATTCTTAATCGTTTGGTCGTTTGGATTCTTCACTCTTCACTCTTCACTCTTCACTCTTCACTTTCACCCTCTGAGTGTGCTGCCGTAGCGCTCACGGTAAAGCAGCTGCTCTATCATGGCCTTGTTCTGGATGGCGGGCCCGAGGGCATATATCATCATGGCAATGCCGGCGAAGGAGTAACGGTCTTCGAGCATGGTGGTGAACTTGCGGGCCTGCTTGCGCATCTCGGTGGCGATGGAAGGCTTGGCCTTGCGGGGTCGTCCGTCGGGCATCTGTATGGGTCCCCACTTGCGCTGCTGGATGGCGGGGGGCAGTCCGATGTAGGGCATGTTCTTGCCCAGTGCCAGCTCTACGAACTTGGCGTAGTAGAGGTATTTGGCCTCGAACACCTGGCGGTCGCCGCCGTAGTCGTTCCATGTGCGCCAGTAGATAGAGCGCAGCAGTGCGCCCGTCTGCTTGGCATGCTGTCGGGTGATGTTATCCTTGGAGTCCAGTCCGCCGAACTCGACGAACTTGTCTATCCACTGCAGCACGCGCTCGTCGCGCCAGTCGAACTTCATCAGTTCTATCTTCTCTCCGTACGGGTCGCGCTGCAGCGCAAGCGGTCTGTTGTCTGTCATGATGATTGCTGTTTTTTTTGAGAGTAAGATAGGTGGTTGCGGGGTAGAAAGCAAGGGCAGACGAGCCCTGCGGAAAACAAAACTCCCGGCGGCGTCGCGTACCGTCGGGAGTAAGTGATAAAGATGACACGTAATCAACAGGGACAGGTTTTTGAGCTGGTCGCTCCAAAAACCTTTCCCTGTTGATTAGAACTTTGTCCATGCCCAGAAGGGCCGGGATTTCAAGTAGTCTGCGTCACGCTGCTTGCTATATGCCTCGCGCTCCATGATAATGTTGTGATAAGCGGCGTGGGCGTCGCGTAGCTTGATGTACTGCACAATCCACGATATGCCGTAGATGATATAGAAGAACAGCAGCAGTGTCTCGGCCTGCTGCCGTAGGTGTATCTTCTCGTGATTGATGACATAGTCTGCCGGCATCTTGCCTTTGATGAAGATGAACGGCCAGAGCGTCATAGCGCGAAAACCCCCGAAGGGGATGAAAGATGTATGAATTATCATAATCTTAAATGGGAAATGGGAAATAGCAAATTGTACATTGTAAATGGTACATTGTACATAACCTCACTTTTCAATTCTGATGTTTGTTGCCAGGCGGTGGTAGCCGTGCTTGGCGTAGGGGTTGATGTAGATGAGTTTGCGGGTCCAGTTGCCTTGCTCGTCCTTGCAGGGCTGCAGGCGGAAGTGGCCGCTGACGAGGAACCCCTCGTCACGGCAGATGGTGGTGAACCACCTGCTGTCGAGCACCGTGACGTCAATGCCCAGGAAGTTGTTCACCTTCTCGCCGAGAATCTGGGAGCGGGGCACCGTCTTCTGCGCAGGGATGGTCTCCAGCTCCATCTGGCCATATTTCTTGAACAGCAGGATATTGTAGAACAGATATATCAGGCCGCCGGCATGATCATCCTCCTTACGCCCCGGCCAGCAACAGACGCTGAGATCGTCTGTCAGACCGCTGGCGGGGTCGAGGTTGTAGGTGCACCACGCCATGAGGAACCCCTGATTGAACATCAGGAAGTGATAACACTGCATCTCCTCTCTCCATGCCGAGAGCAATGTGATGCCATTGTGGAGCACGAAGCAGCAGTCCTCGTGGATGTCCGCCATCACTTCTGGCGTGAACAGAGGTTGCAGCTTGTCGCCCACCGTGCAGTGGGCATGCGTGAACGATTTTGGCAGGTAGTAGATATTCTCGACGTTGCTGGCGTAGAACCCTGAGCTGATGAGGTGCTTCTCAATGTTCACAAACCTTCTCATCATATCGTTGCGGTCTGTCAGTCCCGGTATGTTCCCGTCGCGGGCAACGCCCTTGGCACGGAATATCGTTCCCTCTGCCTCGCTGTTGTGGTAGAACATACCAAACAGCTTCCTCCGGTAACTGGTCTCGAGTACCTTCTGGCACTGGTCCTCGTCCAGCAGTCGCAGCTCGGGATGTTTTGCGTAAATTAGCATCATGCTTTTGTCCTCCTTTAGTTATTGATAAATGAAATCCAGCTGAGCAGTCTCAGCACGTCGCGGTCGCGGGCGAGCCAGTAGCAGGTGCCGTTGTTGTCGTCCTTCACCAGTGCCACGCGGTACTCCCTGATTTCCTCAGAACAGCACAGTGTAGGCATATCATAGAGGAACATTTCACGGATGCTGTCAAAGTCGGGAAACGTGCTCTTCATCTGACTCGCCACGGCAGTGAGCGCCTGCGTATCGTAACATCGCGTCATAAATTCATCGCCATTGTCGGTAGGCAGCAGCGGCCCGAGTGCAAACCGGAACGGTGACGGGCTGATAGCCTGCAGCGAATGGATGCCCGTATTGTGGTAGGCCTTGAGAGGAATATCGTTGGCAAAGACCTCGACGGCCTTCTCTGTCGCGTGTTTCTTGCCGGCGACGAAGAACAGTCCGTTGGCGTTGTCGGCGCTCCACTCATAGCCGGAGCGTGTCAGTGCTCCGAGGAAGCGCGCCACCTCGCTGCCCCTTGCCCGTCTGATGTCTCCGTTGTCGAGCCGTGAGGCGGTTGCCTCGCGGTCCTCTGTGATATACTCCCGTCCGTCCTCGCCGCGCACCAGCGTATAGTTCCATGTGAAGCGGTCGTCGTCGAGCAGGCGGCTCACGAGGTGCATCATGCCTCCCTTACGGAAGACGATCCATCCCGGCTTGCAGGGAGGCAGAGCGGCTGACTGTTTCTGGCTTGCGTGCTGTGGGGTTGCCGCCTCCTGTGCGGGCTGCGTGATGGTGATCTGCACCGTGCGGTCGCTGCCCTGCGATATACGGCCGCCGGCGAGTATGCCCTCGTTCAGTGCGCCGATGCTCTCGCGGAGCACGGCACGGGCATCGCTCCTGCCGATGGTGTCACGGATGACGCGTGACAGCTGGGGTGTCACCTGCTCAGGTGCCAACTTGTCGAGTTTCATCTGGTAGAACTGGTCCTTGGTGACGGCAGTGCAGTGGTGGCGGCGCGCCAGCTCTGACATGCCTTTCGTCGTGCGTGTCCGGCGGTAGAGCGCCACCAGCGCAACGAGATAGTTGTGAAAAGCGTTATAGTCAATCATATCCCTTTCAGCATTTAGAGGTTCCTTGATATTCATACACCACCACTTCGCTGGTCTGGCAGAGGCACTTGAACGTGTGACAAATGTCAGGGTCCTCCATGCTCACAGAGTGGCCGAAGGTCTCGCCCTCCGCACAGCTGGCAGCAGACAGGTTATTCTTCAGCTGCTCCATCGTCCAGTGGTCGTTGGGGTGGTGTACGGCATAGAAGTCCAGCTCCTCCTGCAGCTCGTCTTCGTGGATGATGAAGACGCGCGCTTTCTGTTGCTCCTCCCGGTTGTCATAGACCACGTTGCCTTCGGGGTCTTTCATGGTGACGCGCATGCCCTCCTCCTTGGAGACAGGCTCAGCGCGGAACTGTTCCTCATCCTCCTCGTCGTCCATCTGCGGCAGTACTGAGAATTTCACCTCATGTATCTGCGGATGCTTCTTCATAAACTCTGTGGCCGCCGTCGCCGCGTCGGTGGTAATCTCCGTAAACTGCTCCGGTGCAACCCACACCATCTCCTCCTTCGACGTGATATTGTTCACCTCGATGTTCTTGTTTCTGTTTCTGACAATGATCTTCATCTGTTTTGCTTTTAATTAAAATTCGTTCAATTCGTTTAATTAGTGGTTCAGTCCTCCTTGTTTTGCTATCGGCTTTCGCCGAGAAATCAGTCATGATGAACGTGTGGCCAGAAATACTTCATTACCTTGTCTGGAATTTCAAAGTCTTCCGTAATCCTCACACTCTCTCCGCACCCTTCGTAATCTTCCAATCTCAATACGTGTATCAGCATGTCAATGTAGGAGTCCGTGCCGTTGAGCGTAACCGGGCTGCCGTCCTCGGTGCAGACCTGCATACAGTCGCTTGTATTGTCTTCCAGAATGTAAAGTGTCCTTTTTTCAGAATATCCCATATTACTGTCATACAGAATGTCTGCCTTGAAATATCGTCTGCTCATAATTCTTGTTGTTCCTTTGTTAATACTATCCGATTTCCGTCCATATCCACGGTGTGCGAAAGCAGTTCCTCATATGCTCCTGACTGCAGGTAATGCTGCAACAGCTTGCGCGTCGATTCCTTCAGGTAGATGGTTCTGCCGAACGACTCCACCACCGTCACGATGCGCCGGATGGCGGCACCGCTCTCTTCGACATTGTAGTAGTCCTTCCCGACGCCGCTGCGCAGTCCGAGCTTGAAGTGGTCGCACCACGGCATCGCCTCACGCACCACACGCTCAGCCGACTGCCAGTCAATCACCGGCTCGATGCTGGCAAAGGTGGAAAAGCCCATGAGGTGCATCCGTCGCATGGCCATGATGCGGTCGGCATTGGTGTTCGCCTTTGGCTCCATATCGTCGCGCCCTGTCAGCGTGAAGCCGAAGTGAATGCGGTCGCGGTAGATAGGATTGATTGCGTCCATCCATGCCATGAAGTTGCACTCGTCGTAGATGAACGTCGAGCACTTCGTCAATACCCATACGGGAATGTCGCGCACCGTCGCCTCACTGATGGCTATACTTGTCAGCCCTCGCGTCTCGTCAATCATCGGGTCGGTGGAGAACGAGAGGAAGATGCCGTAACGCTGGCATTGCACCAGATGCTTGTCGAGTTCGTTGCGTAGGATGCGTGCTGCGTCTGCCTCGTCCTTGAAGCATTTCTTCAGCCGAGCCTCCGTGCCTCCGAGTTGCTTCGACGGTGCCCCGCGTTTCAGGTAGCAGTACTGGCACTCATGCGGACAGCCCTTGTAGAAGTTGCACCCGATGCGCCCGTATTCATTTGCCGCACCCTTCGTCGTGTAGATCGCCTTGCCTCTGATGGTGATGTCCTTGTTCTCGTTCATAGTTCTTTTGCTTTCATAATTTGTGTTAATTCGTGAAATTCGCGGTTCAGTCCTCCTTATCCATCATATACTCACCGATGGTCAGGCCACTGTGCTTCCTTGCGTATTGTTCGGCCCTCTCTCTGGTAGAGAAGACGCCCTTCACTCCAGGGTTGATGCCCGTGTCCCAATAGACGAGAAAGACGCTGTAGAGCTTGTCGGCATCCTCGCGCTGGTTGTCGATCTCTATATTGCAGTAGAGCTCGTACAGCTCGTGGGTGGTGTATTGTTCCCACTCCTCGCACCATGTCTCGCACCATTCAAAATGGTCGTCCTGACCGCCGTGATAGGTGCCTATTCCCATCTTGATAGCCCTCGTCATTTCCTCACCGTATGGCGTTGTGCCGCGCAGCATGTTCACCACGTCGGCCTTGGTCAGCGTCCTCGTCAGTGTATCGTTCGTTTCTCTCATAGTGCTTCCAGTTTTGCTTGTTTTCTTCTGACGAATGCGGCCATCTTCTCTCCGATGTCCTTTCCGCTGACACTGACGACAGCATCGGGATCGCTTTGCAGGCCGCCGCCCTTAAAGGCAATCTTGATCACTTCTATCGGCTCACGGGTCACGACAATCTCGGCATCTGGCAGGCGATAGACGAAGCGGCGTTCGTATGCCTTCGCCTTGCGCTTCCATTTCGTGTCGCGGCGATAGCATGAGCCCGTGCGGTAGGCCTTCTTCATCTTGCGCGGCATGCGCCCCAGCAGTTGGCGCTGTAACTCCACGTTACACTTCAACGGCTTTCCAAGAAAATCCATTAGTTCGTCACTTGGTGCTTTCATCGTTCCCGTGAACGTGGTACTAAAACCCTTTGCGCTATAATCCGGTCTTGCATCACCATCCTCTTTGTGGGTCAGCATTCCTGGCTTGATGCTCACAGCCTCGCCGAGCGGGATTGGGTGTGCATCGGGATTATCCTTCAAGTCTTCAACGCGACAAAAATATAACTTGCCAAGTCCGGCAGGCATCTCGCCTTTACCGACATCGCCCATTTCTCTTTTCACCTTCTTTTCGAGAGTATCCAGCGTTCTATCTGCAATGCCTTCTGCTATACATTTTGCTACTTCGTCTTCCATAAATTCATGTCAATTAGTGAAATTAGTGGTCAGTTTTGTTTCTCCCTCTTGAAGTACTGGCACTGTCCGAACACTCCAGCATGGCAGACACGGCATCAAGGCAGGCTTCAGACTTGCGCAGAAACTCCATGGTGTCCTCCTTCTGCTTGCTGTTCTTCTGCCGCTCGGCACTTAACTTCTGCTCCAGTTCACGTATCTTGTCGTTCAGTGTGCTAACCTCGCGGAAGTGACAATCCTGGACAAGGGTAGCCTCGGTCGGGGTGACTATAGGTTCTGCCAGCACGTAGCGGTCAAAGCGGTCTTTGCGGCGGACGAAAATCTCCTTGTCGTCCAATTTGTACTGAGGCGTATTGTCGTCCGTCCGATTGACACAGGTGTCCAGACACGAATAGCTGTTATCTTCGGGGTTGATCCCATGCGGTTCCTTGTAGATGTTCACCTGCTGACGGCCACCCTCGAAGTTGAATTCCATCAGCCATCCGCGCAACAGTCCGCGAAGGCACGACTTATGCGACTCCGGCATGTCCTCGCTGCTGTTGGTGTTGGTAAGCACGAGGTTCCAATAACTGTCCTTCTCGTTAATCTCTACTTTCCAGCCGAGCGTATTCAGCACGTCGGCTGCAATCATGTAAATCAGTCTCATTGTTTCGTATTTCTTTTAATTTATTTTACTGTGAATTGATTCCAGTCCGATACTCGCAGGCCGCCCAGCAAATGTCTGCGCCATTCGTCATAGCTCGGCATTGTTGAATCCCTCTTCCACTCCACCGTCTCGCGCTTGGCGAACATCACCTGCCCTGGCTTATAGAACTTGGCTATCGGCAGTTCGTCGATGTGAACGTACTTCACAATCTTCCACTGCCTCTGCTGGGCCATCTGTTCAATGGCATCGCGGCTGTCGGTAGAGCGACAGTAGCACACCACCTCCGTTCCCACAGGCCAGTCGGGAAACTGGAACGCCTTCTTTACGTCTTCCTCGCTGAAGGAGCGTGAAATCTCGTCGTGGGTCATCATGGGTCAGTCCTCCTTATCTGCAATCCCAATAGTTGAACAGTTCTTCCAGTTTGGCACGGGCAGAGATAAATGCCGCTGCGTGGCCACGGTCGTAATGCGCTCCCTCGCTGCTGGCATTGGGTGCCTTTGCGTTTTCCTGAAACCGCTCTGTCTCGCTGACAAGCCACTCCCAGAACTCCATCAGCTTCTCAATCTCAAAATCCACCCGCGTGTTCAGTAGCAGCATGTCAGAGAGCTGGTGGAACTTCCTCACTTTCGCAATGGTGTATGAATTCTTTTTGCCGCCAAAATCAACACGGATATACACTGGCAGATTCTTCTCTGCATCCATGTTGTCAGTCACAATCTTCAATTCTTCTAATGTCATAATCGTATTTCTTTTAAGCTATTTATTCCTGCGTTTTAATTGTGCTTTTTGTCCACACTGCTGGCAGACGACACGAAACGAGCCGCTGCGGGTCTGCTTGAACTCGCCGCCGCACTTCGGGCAGCGGTGGGTGGCAAGAAACTTCTGTACCATCTCGTTCCGCCCCTCAGTGGTGTGCTGACGGAACACGGGATAGTCTTTCCACTTCTCGGGTTCCAGTCGGCGCAGGGCATTGACGATGCGTCGATACTCACGATTGTACCTCGACCGCTCTGGTCCTGGCTCCGTCTCTGCAATTATCTGCCCGCAGGTGTCAAGCTGCCTGTAGAGGAAACTTATTTGCTCACGCTTCTGCTCGTCGGTCATTGTGTCAGTCCTCCTTGATTCAAATGTATAACTTCCAGAACTGATAAATCGTTCCTTCCTTAGTCTTGCACTTGCCGTAGGTTGTGCATGTCTTGCAACAACCCAATACGAACCTACCAAAATCAATGCTATAACCTTCTGCCATAGTTTCGTCTCCTACATATTATGGAGTCCTATAATCAGGTGTTTCTTGTTGTTGTTCTTACCAAACAATCCGCTGATACTGTTTGCCCAGCACGATGTTTCAAACTTAAACTTGCGCCAGTTGAAATATACAAACTGACAATTTCCTTTTTCGTCAAATCTTACTATTTTCATAATTCCTTTTAATTCGTGTAAATTAGTGTTCAGAAAATAATTCGTGTCGATTCGTGAAATTCGTGGTCGTTTATCTCCAAATCAGTTTCCTTTTCTGCCTGAGCGTCTTGCCGCACCGCTGACAGTAGGTGATGGTGTAGAGTTCTCTCACGCCGGTGTAGTAGCGTTTCTTTGACCTGCCCTTGTTTGTCGTGCGGTACTTATGCTTGACGGAGAAGTGTTCCTGCACCGGCTTGTGGAAGCCCAGCTTACATTTCAGATTGTCGAACATCGTCCTCATTATCTACAATCTTTTCGACAGTCACCTTGCTTCCACCATCGCTGCTGATGGCTCTGTAGCCGCTCGGCACCTCGTACTCGCCCTCATTGATAGTCTTTATCTCCCCAGCCCATGCAAGTATGAACCGCTTGTAGTCATCACCTTTTATCCAATCGGATTGTTATTGCGGTCGGGATGGTCAAAGTAGATGCGGAATACCACCTCGCCCGTCTCTGCCGCCTTGATCGGAGCCGATGCCGCTACCACGTGGTCAGTGTTCACCCAGAGCAGATTCTCGTCGGGCACGTCGGCTATCGCCTTTTTAATCTCGTCCTTACCGCCCATGAAGGAAGCGGCCAGAAGACCCATTCCGCTCATGTTGTCTAATTTCTCTGCTATCACCTTCGTGAAGTTCTTCTGCGTTAGATTGATAATTGACATAATTCCGTTTTTTAATTCGTTTATTTAAGTTATCCATTCTTGCGCCTTGCCTGCTTCTGCTGGCTGGCATAATATACCTTTGTATTTATCCACTTCGGTACATTCATCTTCAGCCAGTGCTTGCCGTCGTAGAAGTGGAGGCCGCGAGGGGTCTTGCAGATATTGCCCACCCGACGCTGTGCGCCCCGCAGATTCTTCCGCTCGCCGATATACACCATTATAATACCTGAGTCTGCCATAATGCGTCAGCCCTTCCTTTTCTAAAAACATCTGCCAGTGCGGACATTTCTCGCATTGAATGATTCTGCACCATTGCGGTTTTCCTTATTCCACACTCCATATCCTCATGGTACGTTTAATTGTACTGTTAGTATTTTTTCTATACGACATAGCCGCAGAGTTTGCTGTAACTGATGCAAGAACTCAACCATGCTACAATGTGATGCGAGAGGTGAATCAATGCGAACCATCCAGCCTTCCTTTGGATTGTCATTTAACTCACGACACCATAGCGATACGCTTGTCAGAGTGTCAAGCCACCACGTCCACTGGTGTTGTCCCTCTATGTCATGGAAGTTAAACTTCTTGAACCCGTTCTGCTCAAACACTTCCTTTGCCAATGGTATTGGCTCTACGATTTCTTCATGGAACTGTCCGGTTTCGCCTTCTGCTCTGATGTACGGCGGTACTATTGCAGAGACTTTCAGAATCAGTCCGCTGTGTTTCTGCTTAACGATGTCGCCAGCCATTAACTCTTTTGCCTTCATATCTCTATTCTAATGCTTTTAATAATTTCTCTGCACTCTCCCTGTCGCCGAAGCCTTTGACGTCAACCCACTTGTCGGTGAAGAATCCCTCCTGCAGCACCTGCACGAAGTAACCATCGTAGGGTATGCAGCCGCCACCAGGGTAGCAAGGGTATCGGTGTTCAATCCGGTATCTGCTCATCGTGTCAGTCCTCCGTAAATTTATCCTTGTTCCTATGATACACTACCAGCCAGCCGATGTTGTCGATGGCGCAGCACAGGCCCCAGATGAACATGGCCACTTTGAGCGAGGGCATGAACAGCAGGGCGCAGGCGTAGCCGGCGATGCAGTAGATGCCGCACACCACGTCGTTGTTGTTGTCATAGACCTCGCGTTCGTGTTCGTTCCACAGCTTTGGACGGAACGTCATCAGGCACTTGCCGATGAACTCCGACACCAGCGTACCGTAGAGCAGGCAGGCGATGGCCAGCACCCACACGTTGTACCCCACGAAACAGAGCCACATGCCGACGCAGAAGCCTACTGCCGATTCGACGACGCAGAGCACCGTGAACCACCGGATGGCCCAGCGGCGCACCCAACCTTTCCATATCATGCCAATGAACAGCCCTACCACGGAATAGACGAGCGACTGGAAGGCAAGCCATTCGGCAGGTAGTTCCGTCACCCATGCCTTCGAGATGGCTGGCCCGACGTAGGCATCCAGCAGTCCGACGATGAACAGTGTAGATAGCGTCCACCGCTGGTTCTCGTCGGGGTGGACGTTCAGCAGGCCGAGTAATCGCTTGAATAGTTTCTGCATCGTGTCAGCTCTCCTTTACATTGCAAACGATATGAAGTGGCTTGCGCCGTAGATGGCGGCGATGGCGATGATGATCATCTTCAGCCAGTAGAACACCCATGCGCCGAAACCTACCCAACCGGGGTAGTCGTTGAGCTGGATGCCCGTGCGCTTGATGGAGCACTTGACAAGCCAGATAGTCACCGACTGCCATACCGACTGCATGGCCGACAGTAACAGGTAGAGCAATGCCGCACCGCCCAGCACGTAGAACTCCGCATACTTTGAGCCGCCGATGAGCTGACCCGTCAGCAGTGCAATCATCGCCCACGCCAGCTGCTCGGCACGGTCGCCCGACACCTTGCTGCGCTCCTGATACGCGTCGTAGGCCGCCTGCTCGGTAAGTGGCTGGTCGGCATCATCCTCGCGCTCAAAGACGGGCTGACGGGCTTCCTCCGTCGCTGGGTCAACCAGTTCGAGGTCATCCTCCGGCACCATCCACACCTCAGTGTCAAACCTTACGGCGTATTCCATAGTAAGGGTGTCAATGTCTATCACATAGCCTGTGCGCCCAGCCAACTTTTTCGATTGCTTGACCCGCACGCGGTCGGCCACCTTGTACTTTGCCTCTACTGTGCCCTCCGATAATGATACAGATACCGCATCAGGACGCTGGTTGTCTTTGTTTGTCATAATTATATCACTTTAATTTATTCCTAAGCATACCACTTATCAATCTTCCCCCCATTCAGCCACCACGTCTTGGTATCCAAGCTCGGTAAGCAAATCTATGAGTACGACGTCTGCATCTATATGTGCTGATTCAGTATCAGAGTTTAACTGACATTGGCGCAACTTCATAATAGCTTCTTCTCTTGTCATCGCTCAGTCCTCCTTTTTGAATAATTCCCTCATTACCCGCTCGATGTTGTTGATGGAGCCTGTCACCAGTCCGAGCATCAGTGAGTAGGCAATAATCTCCCGTGCCGATAGTTCTAATTCTGCCACACCAAAAAGGAGACTGAACGTCGCGGAGTATAGCATCCAGCTTATCAGTCGGTCTGCTGTTCTGAAGACACCGTCTTTCCACGATGTTTTTCCCGATATGTCTGTAGGCTTAAATTCTCCCTGGCATTCGTACTGGGAACCATTGTAATTCGATCTGTCGCCATTTTGGTATGCTTTGCATGGCTGCCATTCGCCTTGCCCTGCCTCCGGAACGTCGGTTATGATTTCAGGATCGTCGGTCAGGTTCTCTAACTCCTGCATAGCCTTCCGTCTTTCGTCCGCCACCACGTCGAGCATCTTGTCCCATACCTCCTTGTTTACCCGTCCATAATAGCATTCATTGCCGTTGACATAGTCACAGCAAATCTTGATCAGCATCGTGTCGTAGCTGGCATTCCTGCTCCGCAGCAAATTGTTGTATTCAATGATGTCGTGTTCAAGGTTATTCGCCTTTTTCAATGTCTCTTGTTTCATATTTTCCAATATAGTTCACTCATCCTTCTCGCTAATCAGTTTCTCTATCTTGCTTTTCAGCTGGCGGTACTTCACCTCCCAGTAGTCTGGGCCGTGTTCAAAATCTATCTCCAGAGGAACGAGGTCAAGCCGGTAGTCGGCATTGAATGTTATGTTCAGCGGGTCTGACGTGTCAACGTAGCTCTCTACTTCATTCCATCGTGGCACCACGCTGAAGCACAGATCCCACAGGCTGATGCCTCGCTTCTCGGCCAGGTCGTACAGGGCCTTGTTGCACTTGCTCGTCATCTCTTTCTTCGACTCGACGAACCCGCGTTCCACGTAGTATGCCAGGTCGCTTGCAATCTGTTTCTGTCTCGCCAGCATCTTTTCCCCGTTGGCCGCCGATATCACGACCTTCTCGGGATAGTCAATTCTCAGCGGTTTATTCATCGTCAGTCCTCCTCTTTCTCTTCGTAAGGCTTGCCACAGAACGGGCAGTAGGTGGCCAGCAGGCTTACCTCCGTCCATTTCTGCTCATGGTCGCCGTTGCGCTTCGTCTTGCGGTACAGGCCCTCTACCATCACGCGGATGGTGCCGTCGCCTATGTAGCCCTTGTTTACACATGCTGTTTCTCCGAACTGCTTTTTCAGTTTCTCTTCGATGTTGTTAATACAGTTGCATGCCATAATTGTATAGCTTTTTTAATTATTAATTCTTTCTGCTTCCATTTCCAGTTTTACGCGCTCTGTAATCTCGATGCGAAAGGAGTCTTCCCGCACCTCGTCGCTGGGCAAAATAGTGCGCATGACGGTTTCCTCAAAGATGCGGATGTCGCCGCCCCGTGCCAATACTGTCTTGGCTGCCATCACAGCATAACGCTTGCGGCTGAGTGTCAACTTATCGCCGTCGGGGAACAGGAGCACCCACTGATGGAAATCACGAGTATGGTATGAAGACCCCAGCGGCCCATAGAGTCTGTACTTGGAACTCATAGTGCTTAATACTCTTTGTTCCTGTCGTAGAGGGTGTCGCAGAACCATGTGTCGCCATTGGCACGGACGCACATGCGGAGGTTGGCCACGTATGGCTCGCTCTCGATGGTGAACTCGCGGCCCAGGCGGTTGACCACCTTTGCACCGGGCTTCAGCGCGTCGAGGAACGGCTTGAAGGCCTGGCTGGTGAACACCTTCAGGCGGTAGCCGCCGCGTGCAGCCGTGTAGTCGTAGGCTATCAGCCCCATGCCCATCATGTCGGCCACGCCCTGTGCCTTGGCGGCCAGCGTGTCGGCGTTGTCTGTCTCGATAATCAGGTCCTGGCAGCATACGTCAGGCACCAGTCGCTTGAAATCATTCTTTGTCATCATTGTTGTGTAGCTTTTAATAGGTTATTTCTTCAATTCGGCTTCACGTTTTGCTAATACCCTTTCGTCTCTTGTACGTTTCTTCTCGCATGCCTTGCTGCCTTCATGTTTTCTAAAGGCAATAATGCCTGTTATCATTGCCCCACACTTTGGGCACCAGTATGCTTTTCTATTCATCGTTCAGCCCTATTTTAGAAGTTCAAATGTATAGGCATACACCCAGGGATTGCGGCTCCATGTTCCTTTGCCGCTGATGCGGTCGATAAGGGCGGCGAAGGCTTCGCGTGGAGAGTCAAAGCAGATGTTATTCTTTCCCTGATTCTCCATGATGCCTGAAACGATGTAGCAGTCAATCCACTTCTCCACACCCTCCTTCAAGCAATCTTCGTCAGTGATGTTGTTCAGACGTTGTAACTGAATATCCGTGATGCGAATGGTTTCTTCCATGAGATCGGCACGGACAAACATCTTGTTCGTCCATCCTGCCGACTCTTGCGCACTGATAGGGCGAACCATACCCGGCTGAATGTCCGATGCGTCCTCATAGGCGACAATACCGCGATAGTCGATGTCCTTATAACACTGAGCCACGGCCACCTCTTCTCCTCGTTCATATCGTGGCTGATATTTTGCCGGTGCCGAGTAGTCACTGATGCCTGCGTCGCGGAGTATTGAGCGCACGTCCATAAATAGCACGTCATTCTCAAAGCCGCCAACTGGCAGTGTCACTCGTCCGCGTCTTACCCAGTCAATCTCGATGTCTGGGATGATGCGCCGCGTCATCGTCTTCTTTCCCTCCAATACGGCTTGCGTCAGTCCATATCGGTCGTTAAACATGATTTTCTTCATGGCTGCACCTCATCCCAATCGTTAGCGAAGAAATCGCAGTTATTGAAGGCATAGACTCCTTCGTGACCGTCTTTTGAATGAATGGCAACGATGGGCCGGTCAAACTTCTCCCAGTCGGTGTAGATATATTTCGTGCCACTCCACGACTTGCGGCGGTACTTTGCTCCAGCCACCAACCCGATGTAAATCTCTGCTATTGTCATAATTGTCTTATTCGTGTCAATTTGCGAAATTCGTGTTCAAAAGTCCTTGTCGATATCGCACAGGCGCAGGGCATTCTGCAGCTCATGGAAGTGTTCAATCTGCTTGCAGAAGGAAATGCTTTTGCAGTCGCTCGGATTGCTGATCTGTATAAACATGCCCCTAAATGGTGTATTATATGCCTCGATTCTGTAAAGGAGTTCGCCGTCCTCGTCACGCTTTTCCAGCTTCCAATGGTATGGATTGGAACATCCCGGCTGCGGCACTCGACCGAATCCGTATTGCTCCAACAAGTCGGATGTCAACGGAATGGGTTGCACCAGTCCGATGCGCGTCCATGCCAGCTTGTCCTTACGACTGTGCCATCCCACTTTCCTGAGATGCACAGCGTCAATCTTTGTCGGCTTGCCGTCTATCAGCACCATGTCGCCGACGCTAAATCCTGTTGCTTTCATCCGTTCAGTCCTCCTCTTGGTAGTCTTGTGGTTCGCTTGTATAGTAGTTCTTTATCTCCCGCTCTGTATTCTCAGTGTAGCAGTACCAGTCGCCTTCATAGAGGCGGTAAATCCATTTGCCGTATTCCGTCTTCACCCTGGTGACTTTGGGGTAATATCTTGCAGGGAATATCCTACCTTTAATTCCATAGAGACCGCCTTCTACCACCTCCTCGTACTTGGGGCATGGTACCATCTTGTCTTCATCAATCTTCCACATGGCATGCTTGCCGCCAGACATATAGCAGGACCCATTCTTTGCTCTCCGGCACTTGTTGCAGTTACCCTCTGGTTGGTCGGCAGTCAGCTCCACCGAGAGTATCTCGTCACACCAACCACGGTAGTCCCCTTCTCCATAGAAGCAAGGCACGACATACCCTGCATCGTCAATGCGATATCCGTTGAACACTCCCGTAATGGTATAGGTGGCGCCCAACGCATTTTTTTTCATCTTGCGATAGCCCTCCAACATCCGTTTGCGAGATTCCTCCGTCACCCGTGCCGTCACCTTAATTCGTTGGAAGCGTTTCAGCGGCAGCGGCTGGTGCTCCTCGATGTACTGCAGTTTCAGGTCAAGGATCTTCTTGTCACGCCGACGGATTTTGTCCTCTATCGACTTCTCTATCTCTCTCTGCTCTTTTTCCAGCACTCTTACCTGCTGTGTCAGTTCTTCGTAGTTCATATTACTATTTTCTTTTTCGCCGCAGCCCACTCAATTTCTCTATGATTCTTCTTGATATAGGCCTGCGAGAGTGAATAAGCGACTGAGACACAATATCACATATCTCGTCAATGGCGTTTCTTTGTCCCTTGGGAACCGGCCTTCCTGCTGTCATTGGCACACTTAACCCTCCTGCTTTTGTTCTCCCTGTGCCTCCTCAAAGCTCGGCAGACTATGCAGACTATGCCGCTGTTGGAGCTCAAGGATGCGTTCCTGAATGGCGTTGGTGGCATTGTCAAGCCAGTATTCCCACTCTTCAACAGCGTAGACGGAGTGTCCCGAGATTATACCGACACGCAACAGTCCGCCGATGGCGGCGGCGATGCGTTTTTCATAGCCGCTCGTCACGTCATCAATGCCATATCCTGTCAGGTATCTAAGGGCAGGGGTTGCAGCAATGCCGAGGATTCTATGTTGTGGGAATGTCTTATAATCCTTGATATACCACAGCGCCTTCTCCATATCCTCAATTTCTTTCTCAATATCCTCCATTCCCATCTCGACCTTTAACCCTGCCCGCCACAGATATTTAATAGCATTGGCGATGTCGCAGACGTAGTGACGGATGATGTCAATACACTCAATCCCTTTGGGATGACTGTTATAATGTTTGGGGTGATTTACGTGTTCCATACTACTATCACTTACCTAAGACTCTGTTATTGCTGAATGCGATTTTTATACCCCCCCCTCTTAGCGACGGGCGATTTTCGTAAACAAACTGCTCCAAGTCCTCCATGTCGTACACTTCTCTGATTTTGCCATCAACAATGACGGGAAGCCCGCGTTTAGTATATTTCAGCTGACAAATAAATTTATTGCCTTGCATAACGTCTAAGAGTATTGGCTTTCTTTTCATATTCGTGTTCGTATTATTTTAATTTTGGCAACGATATTCTTCAGCACATACTGTATGCCTGCCTCTGCAGCTTTCTCGTATGATGGCCTGATTTTCTCGAGGAGGCAGATGTCGTACTTGTCGTCCTTCTCCATCGGTTCGCCAAGATACACGAGCATACAGTCCCACTTGTCCGGATAACGGTAGGGCACTGGGGTCACGGCAATATGGTACTGCTCTCGCAGCCACCGCATCACTTCGGCCTGTGTCGGACACGGATAGACCGGCTCTTCCGGCGGCATCACCTCCTGGTAGCAGTGCTCAAAGCGCTGTCTGTCGCCCAGATAGTAGGAGCGGCATTGCCACGTGAAGCCGTACTTGCTGAGCATCTTCGCCGTACTGAATGTTATATACTGTTCCTTTGTCATAATTTTCAATTTTCAATTTACAATTTACAATTTACAATGTACAATGTACAATGGTTAATCATCAATGGTCAATGGTCAATGTTCTCACCGTCACCTCTGCCAGGCAGTGCTGCCAGCGACGCTTCAGTTCTCCCCCCTCTCGCTCCACGGTGTCGAGGTGCTTATACAATATCCTCTCCACGTACGCCAGCGACCCGTCGCCGTCCTCAGGCAACTGCCTCTGCTTCAGCTGCTGCTCGCAGTAGGCCGTCGCCCGCATCGCCGCCCTGCGCTCTGTCTCGTGCGCCCTGCGTATCCTCACGGCCAGCGCCTCGTAGTATTCGCGGGTACCCTCCTTTGGCTGATGGCTGCCGGCAGCAGCCGCTCGACCTTGGCCGCTTGTTCCGAAGGTCTCAAGAAATTCTTCACTCTTCACTTTCCCCTTTTCACTTGCGAGCAAGGCGAGCACTGCCTGCGCCGCCAGCTCCGCATCGTCGGGCTCCGGCGTCAGTGGGGCGTCGGCTATACCCTCGATGCGCAGCAGCGGCGGCAGCTGGGCCGTCTCTCTCTTTGTTCTTGTGTTGTCTGCGGGGTTGTCCATGAGTTGAGTTTATCTTTTCGGTGGGTAGTCCGTAGTTTTCGAGTGCAAAGTTACAATTTATTTTTGAAATTACAACAATTTCGGGAATTATTTTTCGGAAAATGTTTGCTCGTTTCCAATTTTTGTTGTAATTTTGCACCCGTCAAATCAGATGAACGGACATCTTCTGCGAAAGAGATACCGTTAGTGCCATGCTACTTTTGCTCATAATTAATAAGCACCGCATCGGGCGGAGTTTCCGAAAGGCCTCCGGGATTGCAATCTGATCCTGACAGCTCGTAATGCGGTGCTATTTTATTGTCAAAATTATGATATAATATAAGGTGTAAGAATGGAAATGCTAAAACAAGCGGAATGGGAAAAGTGAAGTACAAAGTACGTTCCGACAGTTCAAAGACACCGTGCCCTCACGGCATGATGGCTACTTGCAGCAACTGCCGTATCACGAAGCCGCATATCGTCCATGTCGGTTCGTGGATGGAAAAGGACTGTCCGTTCTTTGCGGGTGAAGTTATAGGAAAGAAGGAGGTGCTTTGCAACTACATGCCAACAGACTTATTCAGAACATACAATTCAAGATGACCGACATCCAGCTACTATACATCGACCTTTTCTGTGGGGCAGGCGGTACGTCCACTGGTGTGGAGAGCGCACGGCACGGCGGGCGGAAGTGCGCCAAGGTGATAGCCTGTGTCAACCACGACGCCAACGCAATCGCCTCGCACGCCGCCAACCATCCCGACGCGGTACACTTCACCGAGGACATCAGGAAACTGGAACTGGGTCCGCTGATGAAGCACCTGGATAAGATGAAGCAGAAGTACCCTGATGCCTACGTGGTATTGTGGGCCAGCCTGGAGTGTACCAACTTCAGTAAGGCCAAAGGTGGCCAGCCTCGTGACGCCGACAGCCGCACGCTGGCAGAACACCTGTTCCGATACATCGAGGCCCTGCGTCCCGATTTCCTGCAGATAGAGAACGTGGAGGAATTTATGTGTTGGGGAGACCTCGACGAGAACGGCAAGCCCGTGAGCCGTGACAAGGGACGCTGCTACGTCCGCTGGGTGAACGCCGTCCGTGACTACGGCTACGACTACGACTGGCGCATCTTGAACGCCGCCGACTACGGGGCCTACACTTCGCGCCGCCGGTTCTTCGGGCAGTTCGCCCGCAAGGGACTGCCTATCGTCTTCCCGCGACAGACGCATGCCAAGCGTTCAGAAGTTGATTCCGTCCTCGACACTCTCTTCCCCGACCAGTACAAGCCGTGGAACGCGGTGCGTGACGTGCTCGACCTGCAGGACGAGGGCACGAGTATCTTCGGCAGGAAGAAGCCGCTGTGCGAGAAGACGCTGGAGCGCATCTACGCCGGACTCGTCAAGTTCGTGGCAGGCGGCAAGAAACAGCACGAGGCATGGATCCTGAAGTATAACTCAATGAACCAGCAGCACCACCATAACGCGCCGTCGATAGACGAGCCGTGTCCGACGGTGGCCGTGCAGAACCGGTTGGGCATCGTGAAGGTCAACTTCCTGTCGAAGCAGTTCAGCGGCGACCCCATGGGAAAGAACCAGGGCATAGACCGCCCGGCAGGCACCGTCACCTGCAGGGATCACCACGCCTTCGTGACCGCCTACTTCGGCAACGGCTACAACACCAGTATCGACGAGCCGAACCCTACCGTCACCACCAAGGAGCGCCATGCGCTGGTGAGCGCCGATGGCATCGACCTCGACAAGCCTATGCCCGACGTGCCGTTTGAACAGGTAAAGTTACTGTCAAGACAGTTTATTGCCAACGAGTATAGTGGCGGCGGTCAGATATCTGGTCTGAATGACGTGTGCCCCGCCATTCTCACTACGCCGAAACAGAAAATAGTCTCCGCAGACCAGTTCCTCGCCAACCCGTTCTCCTACAAGAGCGACGGCAACAGCATCGACAGCCCTTGCTTCACGCTCATTGCTCGCATGGACAAGATGCCGCCGTACCTCATATCAACCGAACAGGGAGGCCTTGGCATCGCCATTTACGAGACCGACAGCCCAATGACGCGCAAGGTGAAGGAGTTCATGGCCATGTACGGCATCATTGACGTGAAGATGCGCATGCTGAACATCCGCGAGCTGAAGCGCATCATGGGATTCCCCGAGGACTATACCCTCGTCGGCACGCAGGCCGAGCAGAAGAAGTATATTGGCAATGCCGTGGAGGTGAACATGGCCCGCGTGCTCTGCGAGGCCCTGTGCGAGAGGTTAAGTAACGACTAAACAAAGTATAAGAACAATGATACTACACAGATTCATGAGTGAGGCGGAATATGAATGCCTCATTGGCGGGGCGAAGCTGATGAACGCCACCGACCATTCAAAGAGCGGACAGAGGACTGACAACGTGGGCTTCTGCTTCTTTGTTGAAGACCCCGACGAAGCCATCCACTGGCTCAGCGGATGCACCTATCCCGACTGCTGTGTGACGATGGAGGTGCCCGACAGTCTGGTGCGTGAGAGCTACGGTATCTACCGCGACCCAGAGCGCGACAACCTCTTCGCACCCGCACCTCCCGGCAGGCGTCCGACGATGCGCAAGCGCGAGTACTGCACCACTTCCTACTCGCTGACAGGCGGCGTGAAGGTGCTCGCCATGACGCAGAAGTATGCCGAATATGCACGGCTGCGCCGCGATTTCGTGGCAATGGGAATCATGAAACCTTAACAAACTATACAAATAAGATTATGCAAATACAGAACATTATTTCCGCAATCGTGGCAATCATCGCCAACGTGGCAATGACGTACTTCGCCATCACGGCGTGGTTCGAACTTCGCAGGATGAAGCGTAAACTTACCGGCATGGAGCGCGCCATGTCCGTCGTGACAACCATCGCGATGGGCGAGCACGTGAAGAGCAATTTCGATCAGTTGAACGAGATGAAGGCAACCTTCCTTCGGCTCGTAGAGAAAGAACAGTATAAGGAAGCAGAAGAATTGAAGAATGCCATCGCAAAGATGGAGCTTAGCGCCGAGTATGCACTGAAGCATTTCAAGGACATCTGCGGCGACAACTGCGAGGTCATCGTGAAAAAGGTGAAGGGCCATATTGACGAGGAGGAATAATAACAATCGCAGGCTCTGTCCTGCTGAGACAGAACTAAAAGATGAAACCAACCCACAGAATAATGTGCCCCGACTGCGGGAAGCAGAAGATGCTGTTCGAGACGGAGCGGAAGGCGCAGCACTTCTTGCGCTGGAACGCCGACGAGATACCGGGCGGCGAGAATTTGCGCCCGTACTACTGCAAGGCTTGTTGCGGATGGCATCTGACGCACGTCCGGCACCGCAAGAGGTACGACAGCCGCATGGACGAACGCATCACCATGTTTCGTGAGAGCAAGTTCGGTCAGGAATGGCAGCGGAGAATCGAACGCCTGGAGCAAAAGGCGGACCAGAAGAAGAAAAAGAAGTACCCCAGGTGGCGCAAAATCAAGAACCTGAAATTTTAACGGCAAACAACAGGCAGCGCTATGACAGGTTAAGACAATAACGGCGATTTCTCGTACATAAAAAACGAGGCACGGAGCGCATCACTGCGGTCCGTGCCTCTTTCTTCCTACTAATAAGTTTAAGACAAACTACGAAAAAACTAATCTAATTAATCATATCAAACATTCACGCTCCTTGCGAGGATATTGTCTCGACCGTGCCGGTCTTGCTGTTATCCAGTGTTGTGAGCGTCTGGTCCATAATGTGAAACTCTGCGTTGGCCCAGCCATTGAATGTTGCGACGGCATTCAGGAAATTCTCGTAACTGCGCTTGTGTACCGAGAGCTGCTGCTGCTTCAGCAGGTGCATCTCGCGCAGCGCCGTACCGCCGTTGCTGGCCGCCACCATCGGCACGCCCACCAGGCGCGGGTCAACGCCCAGCGCCAGGAAGATAGGGCTTGTAGATAATTCCAGCTCTTCCTTGCCTGCTTTCACAGCATCATTGGTAGTCTCCTTGATATCCACCACCTCCACATTGTGGTGCTGCTTGCCGTCCGGACCGTCCCACATAAACTGACGCATGGTCTTGCCCGTGTTGTCACGGTTCTGCAGAAACTCCTCCACGTTGGCGTCCAGCTCATCGACGAACTTCTCCTGCGCGTCCTTGTCGCCTGCTATGCCCAAATCCCCGAACATCATGTTCAGATAGTCCAGTGAGATATAGATGATACGTCCCCATGTGGTGTTATTCTCGCGCTGTTTATACTTGTCGTAGAGAATGGTGCTGGCAAAGTCGAACGCCTTGCTGCAGAAGATACTCCACCATGACGGCTGAGGGTAATAAGGCTTGTTGAGCGAGGGGTAATACGTGGGACACACCACCCACATCGGACGACTGTTAGGCCCCTTCTTCTGGTTGGACTCCACGATATAGCGCAACTCGTGCAGCAGGTTCTGCGGCATGGCGGCCTGATACATCGCTATCTTCTGCTCTTCTTGGCCGGCAGTCACCGTACGCGTCCCAATGCCAAGGGTTCTCCATTTGTCCGACAGGTAACAGTGGTGGATAAACCGGTTGACGTCCATCTTTTCGAGCCTGGTACTGTGGGCTGGCAAAAATCCCACTCTGTTAATGGATGGCACCCATTCTTTGGTAACGCCCTTTGTATCAAAACCGACCGTAGGAAAGTAGATGTCAAGCATCACATTGTCCTGCATGCACTGCGACAGGTGCAGGTTCAGGTTGTTCTCCTCCAGGAACTTCTTAGCCCCCGGCACCTCGCGATCTACGCCAAAGCGGTCGGTGGCGGTATAGCCCAGCCACGTGTGCTCCCATTCGGCGTATGCTTCGCGGGCACGCTTCAGTGCCTTGCTTTCTTTGTTTGTCTCCGGTTTGCCCGTCACAACACCTTCCAACAAGTCGAGCGTATCGTCGATGGTAGGCTGCTCCTGCTTCTCCAGTTCTTCAATGCGCTGCTGCAGCAGTTCTCCGGCATCTTTGTATTCCACCAATTCTCCCTCCGGAAACCTGTACATCAGCCGCGGCCCAAGCCCTGCTGTCAGGTCTGCCAGATAGCGCAAAGGCGACGCCGTGTATGGCAGCGACATAGCCAGTGGCGGTATCACCGACGGCGTGGAGTTGCCTGGACCCCAGTCCACGTAGCCCAGTCCGAGCGGCTTGCCGTTCTTGTCGCTGACAGGATGCACAGCGTTGTCGCGCGTGTCAAAGTTCCATGCCACCTTCGAGAGTGGCCCGTTGCTCCATGCGCCGCAGCCCATCGAGGCAGCCATCTCCGTGGCACCGGCATTGGCGGCGTCGTTCTGGACCAGGGTAAGACTGCGAACCAGTCCCGGCTTCAGGGCGTCATAGGCCACATATCCACGGCTGCGCAGGTCACGGTCCAGTCTCTGATATTCGCTGAATGTCTTCGGCTTGTGGACGAAGCCATTGCTCCCTCCGTTCTTTTTCTTCTTGCTCATAGCTCTGTTTGTGTTGTTTCTGTGAAAATACGCCGCCGTCCTTAAAAAATCAAGGGCAGAGAGGGCATGTACAATGTACAATTTACAATGGTCAATCGTCAATGGTCAATCGTCAATGGTCAATGTTTCATTGTGTCAGCCTGATGTTCGCGAACCTCCCGGCTAGTCCGCCGCCGATTGTCGGCCTGGACTCCGCGCACTCTTTTATTCCCAACAAGAGATCGTCAAAGGCATCGGTGATTGTAGTACGGCTGCGCTTGTCGCCGCCTATGCCGCCTTCCGCCAGCTTCTCTGTACCTTTGAATTTCTTGAATGTGCCGGGCACCACGGCGGCATTCTCTATAGCAGCACGGAGATAGTCGCAACGGCCCGCCTCGCGGTTGATATAGACGGCAGGGGATGCAGCTCCGGAGAAACAGTCGTTGATGTACTGGTACTTGCGCTCGTGTCGCCATGATGTGAACTCGGCGCGTGTCACCTTGAATCCGTAGCTGGTCAGCTCGTTGGCCACCACGATGTCGAAGCGGCTTTGCTCCGACTCCTCCAGCGCATAGGCTTTGTTGGCTCCCTGTTTGATGCTGCTGGCGACGTAGAAGATGACCTCCTTGCAGCCCCGGCGCAGGAACGGACGGTAGTACTCGGCAAAGAGGTGTGACAGTCCGCGCAGGCGTATCTCGCCCTGCACAAAGAACTCTTTCATCACCAGCACCGCCGCCCGGCCCTGGAACATCCTCGTCTGCCCAACAACGAAGCAATTGATATCCGAGTTGGCATCCAGCGCTATCCTCAGAGGCTCCTTGTAGTCCAGGTCGAGGTCAAGGCTGCAATCCTCACCGTCGTGCTGCATCTGGTCCCAGTCCAGCGACTCGCTCTCAAAGTCGGTGGGCCACCGCTGCACGTCGAGGGCGCGCCCTTTGATGCGGGTGCTGTATTTGTCATACACGATATCGGTAATCTCCTCGCTGACGTAGGTGTTCAGTTCGGAGAAGTTGCAGTAGAAGCCGTCCTTGGCCTGACCGCGTGGCTGGTTTAGTATCTGCAGACGGAAAAGCAGGTCGGGCAGCTCGCGCTTCATCTGCCGTATCCATGCCTCGCCACCAAGCAGGGCAGCATTCTCGATACTGGAGAAGCGCCAAAAGGTCTCCGACTGCGTGCGCAGGGCAAAAAGCTCGCGCAGGAAGTTCTCGTTCTGTGCCAGCTTTGCCGCCAGATTGGTGTGGTGTTCTTTGTCGTAGAGTTCCGCATACCTTATCTCGGCCATCTTCTTCTCTATCTCGGCGTTGACCTCACGTGTTTCAAACTCCGCTTCTTTCTCCCACAGGCATTCGCGGGCGTTCAGACCGGCATCGCTGACCCACAGCTGCGAGAGCCACTTGTTGTTCATCTTCGGGTCGGTGCCGTAACCCCACCGCTTCTGTTCCATCTTGCGGGCAGACTTCGGCAGGAAGTCACCGCGCAGCGTAGGCAGCACCTCTTCCTTCACGCGCTGCCACGGCATGTACTTTGTCTCGTCGCCCATCAGCGCCGCGAGGTTCAGGCCGTTGGCACTACCCTTGACTGCGAGAGAAATTAGCTGCCAGGTAAAGCCGTTGGCGAACGCCACGCAATTCTCCCACACCCTCGGCTTTGCCAACGGCATAGGCCACCGCAGTTTGGCAGGCGGGCGCCCCATAAAATAATAGACTCCTTCGGCAAATCCCAGCAGGTTCATTATCTTCAGTACGTTAGGCATCGTGCGGGTGTAGTTTTGCTTGGCACTGGCACCGCAGAAACCGCCCATCATGCGGGGCAGGCCTATAGTGACATCCGACATGTTGAAGGCCAGGAACGCCGACTTACCCGTACCACGTCCGGCCAGCACCTTTGTGGAGCGCGAACCGAAGTTGCGCACCTTCTTCTGCCACGGAGCCATATACACCTTGTTGCGTCCGTCGCCCTGATAGTCCATATACTCGCCCTGCTCCGTTTCCTCGTCGTCGCCGTATTCCGGCGCTTCCACGTTGGGAAGCATGCGAGCCTCGAATTGGTCGCTGCTATTGTTGGGGTTGCTGCCTATTCTGCTCATCGTAATTTGTACATTTCAAATTGTAAATTCTTGCTCCGCACAGCTGCTACGCAAGCGTCCCACAGGGCCGAGCGGTACATTGTACTCATTGCTCAAGGTTGCCGGCATCTTCATCGGCAGCTGTTCTCTTGGCAACCATGACTTCCACTAACTTTTCGATGTTGCCTTCTTTCTCATCCACATAGCCACCATACTTGGCCATGATGCGCTTCATCTCGCTGTCGCCGACATCTTCCTTGGTGTCGTCCACCTCCTTGACGCTCGTCGTTACCACAGGCGGCAGGAAGCTCAGTTTGTTCATATCGGCGCGATCTTCCTCCGGTTCGCTCAGATGTCCCACGTCATACAGCAGCTTGCCGCCCTTTGTCAGTGCCACGGCATTGTCGGTCTCCAGACCTATCTTGATGGCCTGCTTTGCCGCATGACGGACCAGCATCTCGTCCTCCCGCCGTGACGATGTGGCGCAATGCTCAAGCACAAAGTCCAGCAGAGCATTATCCTTCTGCAGTGCGCTCCATTCATTAGGCAGGCTGGAATACTTCTTCTCTTCCTGCCTGATGAGCTGGCGCAACATCTCATACTTGTCGAGCATCGGATTGCGCAGGTACTGCATATACACGGCATGCACGCGCAGCATCCGTCGCTTGTTCTCTTCCCTCACGTCGAGGTCGTTGATAGGCACGCCCTGCTCAAAATGCAGCAGCGCGCCTCTCATCAACTGTTGTGATATAAGTGGCGATTGTGCCATAGTCCTTTTAGCTTAAAATTAAAACCTTCGTTCACATTGCACAGCGATTGAACCGCCGTATCAAGGCAATCCTCACACTCTCCGATACTCCCCTTTCGCGTCAAACGACGGGCAATCCTTTATCCACTCCGACGGTTCGATGGTACCGTTGTGGTTCTTGTCAGGAGAGAAGTCCCGGTGGCCGCATATCATGGCATTGGGATACAGGTCTCGCAGGTGCATGAGTAGGTCGAGCAGCGTCA
>Ga0326513_10000414_pt1 | contig 35955 bp, 32 predicted proteins | sample 2_2465_0518_D_FD_203654 | JGI IMG/M metagenome (GOLD analysis project Ga0326513, IMG submission 203654) | Bovine rumen microbial communities from UC Davis, California, United States - 2_2465_0518 | ecosystem: Host-associated > Mammals > Digestive system > Stomach > Rumen | place: USA...
ATTCCGAAACCGGTACAGATGTTACTGAATCCGACTCCGAAACCGGTACAGATGTTACTGAATCCGACTCCGAAACCGGTACAGATGTTACTGAATCCGACTCCGAAACCGGTACAGATGTTACTGAATCCGACTCCGAAACCGGTACAGATGCTACTGAATCCGATTCCGAAACCGGTACAGATGCTACTGAATCCGATTCCGAATCTGAAACAGACTCCGAAACTGATCGTGTAAAGGATTTCAATCTGACTGTTGACGGCGATGTAGATTCTAACAGAAACTTCTACTTCTCTCATGATCCGAGACCGTTCAGCCCTGAAGATCTGATCAAGGGTGCTACTTTAACAGAAAAAGTAGTTGTCGATGGCGTTGAAACTACTCAGGAAGTAGAACTCGATAAGACTAAATTTGCTTTTGGTCTGACTGACAGCGTTTATGACAAGAATCTTTCTCCGCTGGATGTGGTAAATAAATACAAGGCTGATAACCAGTCCTTCGCTTATGCTTTCATTCCGCTGTATATCTTCTATGTAGATGATGACGGCTCTTATACAGTTGCTGATAAGCAGGTTTATGTTTATATCGGTGTAAAGGGTGATGCTAACCTCGATGGTATTTCTGATGCCGGCGATGCTGCTAACGTTCTGGTTTATGCTGCTGCTGATGGTGCTGGTCTGGAAAATGTATATCTCTATTCTGATTCTAATGTAGCCGCTGAAGCCTTTGCTTGGTTCTTAGCTGACGTAGACGGCGAATCCAAGGATAAAGGTGCAACCAGCAACAGAGAAGGCGATGCTAAGAGTATGCTCGATGCCGGTGATGCTGCTTATATCCTGATTCAGGCTGCTCTGGATGGTTCCGGACAGAGTGCTGACTGGGGTAATGACGTACTGCCTGAACCGTGGCCGCTGTATACAAAAGAAATCACTACTTGGATTAACGACAACCAGAATAATCAGACTGCTTAATCCGGTATTGACCAAATAAATTCAATCTCATTTCATCAACGTATTATGCACTGTACTTGCACAGTGCAGTGCATGATATAAATTTTATTTGAAAGGAAAATTACGAAAATGAAGAAGATTAGCTTTAAGAAGGCAGTTTCTGCCCTCGCTGCACTGACTTTAGTTGCTTGCACACCTGCTTTGGCTGCCTCTGCTGAAACCAGAGTTACTGGTACTACTTTCGTAGATGGTTCTGGTAATGCTATTGCAGATCCTCAGATTGCCGTTGCTATTGAACAGGTTACCTTAACAGTTGACGAAGCTAAGGACTATGGTTATCAGATTCCGGTATTTGTAAAGCTGGTAAACAATACTACTGCAAATGGTTTCAATGCTGCTGAATTTGGTCTTGAAATTGACTCCGCCTGCCCGACTTATACAATTGTTACTGACACTGATGAAGCACAGGATTTAACCGGAAGCACTCTGAGCTTCGCTATGACAAGTGCTGCTAAAGGTCAGGTATCATGGAACACATGGGCAAAAGACAAGCTGTACACACGTTCTGGTGTAAATGTGATGCTCGTTATGGTTACAATTCCTTCTACTGTTACAGGCGGCGAACATTATGACCTCACCTACAAGACAGAAGGGGTGAATGCAGCTGGTGAAGCACGTCCTGAACTGTTCAAAGACGGCGTAAACAACGTAAACTACATCAGTGAAGGCGTTGTTGGACATGCTGACGGCTGGATCGAAATCGAAGGCGGTACAACTACTACTACTACTACTACAACTACTACCACAACAACAACAACTACTACTACATCCACATCTACTTCTACATCCACATCTACATCTACTTCCACATCCACATCCACATCTACTTCCACATCTACATCCTCTACATCCACATCTACTTCTACCTCCACATCCACATCTACCTCCACATCTACTACAACATCCGATACAACAACATCCTCTTCCTCCAACACAACAACAACATCTTCCTCCAGCAAGCCTACAACAACTACTACAACGGCAAAGCCTTCTACAACCACAGCTGCCAAGGCTACAACAGCTGCCAAGGCTACAACAGCAAACACCGTTACAGCTACATCCTCTCCGAAGACCGGTGTTGCAGACGTTCTGCCGATCGCTGGTGTTGCAGCAGCAGTTGCAGTTCTGGGCGGCGTAGCAGTAGTTTCCAAGAAGAAGAACGACTGATTCTGATTTCTGACTGCACAGAATTTAAACAGCAAATAACAGGCTCTCTGTTTCAGAGGGTCTGTTTTATTTCCCTTATTGCCAGACATCAAAAAGCTCCGGCCGATGCAGAATCAGCCGGAGTTTTTCCTGATTATTTTTCTTCTTTATGATGCATACAATAAGCAAGCGTCATCAGACTGTCACCAAGATGCACATTTTCGACAATCACGTCCGGATTGGTAATTCTCAGATCAAAATGACTGAAATTCCAGAATCCGTAAATGCCCAGAGCAATCAATTTATCAGCAAGCTGCTGAGCTGCATTTTTGGGAATACATAATACAGCAACCTGCGGTTTCCTTTGCTGACAGAAGCTGTCAAGTGTCTCCATCGGCATAATAGGAAGATTGGCAGTCATTGTCCCCTGAAGCAGAGGATTGTCATCAAAAATCCCTATCAGCTCACAGCCGCGCTTCTGAAAATCCAGATGAGCGGCAACGGCTTTTCCCAGATTGCCTGCTCCGATCAGAATCACGCCAGTATGCTCGTGTACACCGAGTATTTCGCCGATAATCTCATGCAGTTCCCTGACATGATAGCCATAACCCTGCTGACCAAATCCGCCGAAACAATTGAAATCCTGTCGTATCTGAGAAGCAGAAAGCCCCATTCGCTGTGCAAGCTCACGGGAAGAAATCCGCTCTACGTTTTCACGCTCCAGCTCGCCCAGAAACCGGTAATATCTGGGCAGCCGGCGAATTACAGGAGTAGAAATCACCTGTTTTCCCATAAAAGCACTCCTTACTGCATAAGAGTAGCCAGTCTGGTATTAATCTCTTCAAGAAATTCTCTGGAGTTGACTTTTCTCTTATTTTCGAGTTTGGAAAGCAGATACAGATCGCCTGTCATGACACCATCTTCGATTGTCTGAATGGTTGCTTTTTCGAGCTTATTAGCATAAGCGATCAGTTCCGGAATGTTATCCAGCTCGCCTCTCTTGCGGAGTGCTCCGCTCCATGCAAAGATGGTTGCTACAGAGTTTGTAGAAGTTTCTTCGCCTTTGAGATGCTTGTAATAATGTCTCTGTACAGTACCGTGAGCGGCTTCATATTCATAGACACCAGTGGGAGAGACTAATACAGAAGTCATCATAGCCAGAGAACCATAAGCAGTCGAAACCATATCGGACATGACATCGCCGTCATAATTCTTACAAGCCCAGATATAGCCGCCGTTTGAACGGATTACACGGGCTACTGCATCATCAATGAGCGTATAGAAATATTCAATTCCGGCTTCTTCAAATTTTGCTTTATATTCATTCTCGAAAATTTCAGCAAAAATATCTTTGAATCTGTGATCATATTTCTTAGAGATCGTATCTTTTGTTGCAAACCAGAGATCTTGTTTCAGATCAAGTGCATAATTAAAACATGCTCTTGCAAAGCCGGAAATACTGTCATCACGATTATGCAGACCCTGAATAATGCCGTCACTCTCAGTAAATTCATGAATCAGCTGACGAGTTTCATTGCCGTCTTTATCTGTATAGACCAGTTCAGCCTTACCGCCCTGCTTCACCTGCATTTCTGTATTTTTATAGACATCGCCATACGCATGACGGGCAATTGTGATCGGTTTTGTCCATGTGGGAATATACGGTGTGATGCCCTTGACAAGAATCGGTGTTCTGAATACAGTACCATCAAGAATGGCTCTGATTGTACCGTTCGGAGATTTCCACATTTCAGATAAATTATATTCCGGCATACGGGCAGCATTCGGCGTAATTGTCGCACACTTGACTGCAACACCGTATTTCTTAGTAGCCTCGGCACTGTCGAAAGTCACCTGATCTTTTGTTTCTTCACGATGATTCAAACCTAAATCATAATATTCTGTTTTCAGATCAACATAAGGCAGAATCAGAATATCTTTAATCCACTGCCACAGAATACGGGTCATTTCATCGCCGTCCATCTCTACGAGAGGAGTCGTCATTTTAATTTTGTCCATCGGAAAAATTCCTCCTTGATAATTATTTTTTCGCTGACGGATCAGCAAAAATGATTGTTATCTCATCCGGAATATACTGATTGATCGCCTTTTCAAACTGCGGATAGACAGTCTCTCTCTGATTGCCGAATACTCCGCATCCGAACGCTCCTAAAATCAGAACATCCGGTTTCTGTACGGCACAGAGTCTGATTATATTTTCAATTCTGTGTTCCATGATGAGATCTAATTTTTTCTGCGAAAATAAAAATTTCGCAAAAGTTCGGTTTACTGCCGGACAGGTAATAAAATCACATAATTCCGGCGATTCCAGAAGCATTCCGGAATTGTCCCTGATCACAGGGACATTTCTGGAATAGATCATAGAATCTGTATAATCCGGAAGAATATGCAGACGATTCGCATGATAATATTTTTTAGCAGTCCTGATCGTATAATACAACATACTCGCTCGGCAGAGAGCCTCTTCCTGAGCGTTTCCGCCGAGGATATAACCTCCTCCGGCATACATTGCATTTGCAAAGTTCAGAGCGATTGTTTTTCCTCTGCCATATTTTAAAACAGCTGTGATAGTATCTGTACAAACTAAATTTTCAGAAACTTGAAAATTCTGATTTCGCTGAACAGGTTCAGCTGTGATATTCAAGTAAACTTCTGACTGCATATCCGGATAAGCATGATTTTTGAAAAACTTATCATTTTCAAATTTTATTTTTAAAAAATTCATTGTCAATTTTATATATCAAAACAAATACAATGCCGATGATAATATAAGTAATGATTTGTTTCAAGACCGCCGACATATTGGGAAATATTTTTCTCAGCAGGTCGCCCATATGAAAATAGACAGTTACTATTAAAATAGTTCCAATAAAATCAACAGGTGTTCCTTGCCGTTTATTCAAAGACGTAATCACAGCCAACGGCATTATTTCAGATTTTCTCTTGTATAGTCAAGCAGACCTCCGGCAAGCATAATATCTTTTGTACGGCCTGTGAGTTCGCAGAGTACCGGAATTTCTTTACCAGTCGTTTTATTAATAATATTAAACTGTGTTTCTCCTGCTTCGACTTTCGAACGAATATCAGCTAATTCCAGTACATCGCCCTGACTGATGGCATCATAATCAGATTCGTTCACGAATGTCAAAGGCAGAATGCCTGCATTAATCAGATTCGCTCTGTGAATTCTTGCAAAAGATTTTACTAATACTGCCTTGATTCCCAGATATAACGGTGCAAGTGCCGCATGTTCACGGGATGAACCCTGTCCGTAATTAGAACCGCCGACAATAACACTCTTGCCGAGTTCTTTTGCTCTGGTCGGGAATGTCTCATCACATACAGTAAAGCAATGCTGTGAAATTGCCGGAATATTCGAGCGTAACGGCAGAATCTTCGCTCCGGCAGGCATGATATGATCAGTCGTGATGTTATCTTCTACTTTGAGAGATACAGGAGCTTCAATAGAATCTTCGAGCGGTGCGGTTTCCGGATACGGCTTGATGTTCGGCCCTCTCAGGATTTCAACCTGATCGGCTTCTTCTTCTGATGCCGGAAGTGCAATCATATTATCATGTACTGTAAATTTCTCCGGCAGTATGAATTCAGGCATTTCGCCGATTTCTCTGGGATCTGTCAGATAGCCCGTAACTGCTGAAATCGCCGCTAATTCCGGAGATACTAAATAAATCTGTCCGTCTTTTGTTCCGGAACGGCCTAGGAAATTTCTGTTGAATGTTCTCAGAGAAATGCCTTTCGAGTTCGGAGACTGTCCCATACCAATACACGGGCCGCAGGCACTTTCCAGAATTCTCGCACCTGCATCAATCATGATGGATAATAAGCCCATATCTGCCATCATATTGAGTACCTGCTTCGAGCCGGGGGCAATTGCAAGAGATACATCAGGATGTACCGTCTTACCTTTCAGGATGTGCGCAACTTTCATCATATCCAGCAAAGAAGAATTCGTACATGAACCAATGCAGACCTGATCAATCTTCATTTTGCCGCCTTTTTCTTCTTCGATCTCCTTCACGGACTTGACATTATCCGGAGAATGCGGACAGGCAGCCAACGGAACTAATTCAGAAAGATTAATATTCACTTCTTCATCATAGACTGCATCATCATCGGCTTTCTGTTCTGTCCAGACTTCTCCTCTGCCCTGCGCTTCAAGGAACTGCTTTGTAATTTCATCAGATGGGAAAATAGAAGTAGTCGCACCGAGTTCCGCACCCATATTCGTAATTGTCGCACGTTCCGGAACAGAGAGAGTCTTCACACCTTCGCCGCAGTATTCGATCACTTTGCCGACACCGCCTTTAACAGACAGTCTTCTTAAAACTTCCAGAATCACATCTTTTGCGGCAACCCACGGAGAGAGCTTTCCTGTCAGATTGACTTTGACAATCTTAGGATAAGTAATATAATATGCTCCGCCGCCCATGGCAACAGCAACATCCAGACCGCCTGCACCGATCGCAATCATTCCGATACCGCCACCGGTCGGTGTATGACTGTCAGAGCCGATCAGAGTCTTCCCCGGAATGCCGAAACGCTCTAAATGCACCTGATGGCAGATGCCATTACCAGGACGAGAAAAATAAATGCCGTGTTTTTTCGCTACTGAGCCGATAAAACGATGATCATCAGCATTTTCAAAGCCGTTCTGAAGCGTATTATGATCAATATAAGCAACGCTTCTTTCAGTCCGGACACGAGGCACACCCATTGCCTCAAATTCGAGATATGCCATAGTTCCGGTAGCATCCTGAGTCAGAGTCTGGTCGATTCTGATACCGATTTCCTGACCTTTGACGGGTTCGCCGTCAACGAGATGAGCACGGAGAATTTTTTCTGTGAGTGTCAAACCCATTGTAATTCATTCCTTTCAAAATTTAATTATAATTTTATTATACTGCAAAAAACACTATTTGTCAACTATTTCACAAATGAAAAAAATTTAAAAAGCCTTGCTTTTCAAAGCAAGACTTTTTATTTTATTTACAGATTAATTATAATTTCAAAATCTTTTTTGCATCTGAATTTCTTTCCGAGCTGACGAACAAAATAATCTTCATCATCTGGAAAAACAGTTTTTGTCAGTATTCTAAGCAAATCCAGCTGATCGGGAGATTCTTCGAGAACTATTTCGAGTGTACTCCAGCCGGATTCAACAGCATCATAAATTTCTTCCAGTACTGCTTGGAAGAGATCATAGCCATTGATTGGCTGATTCCGTGCGAGTCTGCCGGCATCATCAGGAGTCAGCATTTTTTCCAACACTGCATATTGTTTTCTGGTCAGAGTGATTTCATAATTTCGCATGATTTTACTCCAGTCTTAATTTATCAGCCGGATTGCTGTACGGAAAATGCTGATGTTTATACTCTGTCAGCAGAATCTGAATTTCATAATTTCCAGTTATCTGTGCGGCTTGGATTGCTGTTTCTATCAGAGAATCAATTTCATTCTCTGGAATCAATCCGGCTTTGCAGACGTTCTGAATTAAATTAATCTGCTTTGCATAGATCCACTGTGGCAGACAGTATTCTGTCAATTTATAAAGATTTTTTTCAGATAGCTCTGACAGCTTTGTTCTGTTTCCAATCCATACGCAGCAGCCGATATCTGATCTATTTTATCGTAAGTATCATCTATTTCAAAATTCAGATCAGGAATTTCTAAAGAACTAAAAAAATTTCTGTAAACTCTCTGAAGCAGATCATTCACACAGCGATATAAATCGCCTGCCATTTTCTGTTTTTCTATTCTGATACATCCCTGAAATTCCGGAGAGATATAGACTTTTTCTCTGGATACTTTTGAATGCCGTACAAAAGGCGGAAACGGACAGTAATCCAGACGGAATCTCTGATAAATATTCCGTTTTCCGCTGACATAAAAATACTCACAATTGCCGTCCGGAAACGAGAACCAGATTTCTACAAAAGTACTGAGATATTTCTCATCTTTCAACTCGATAAACTCTTCCCATGGAAAGGCATGTCTTTCTAGATATTTTATATTATGCGGAATAAAAAGAAGCCTTCCGAGATATTTGCCTTTTATCAAAATATTATTCTTAATAATTTCTTTCATAGAATTATTTTCCGGGTAAATCTTTAATATAGGGCTTGAGTGCTTTCATAATTTTACCTGTATTATTTGGAAAGGCTTTTGTCAGAGTGTTATTAATTTGAGAACGTGTTTTTGAATTTTTTATAATATTAAGTATTTTCTGTTTCTCAGAAGCAAAAGAAATCAACTCTTTCTTAAATAATGCACTGATCGCCTGCTCATCAATTTTAGAAGAAGACGTTGATACTTTGTTCACTTCAGATACAGAAACTTTTGAAATAGAAATTGCCCTCTTGATATTTCTGCCGGTTTCTGCAAATTTATGAAGCATAGCATCATAACCACCATCATTACTGATAACTGCAAATGTCTCATTTTTGCCTGAAACTCTTGTAATATCATTCAAGATTATAATATCTAATGCATTTTTCAGATTCATATTTTTAATTTCATCAGGTAGTTTCTGAAATTCAATTTTTGCTTTTGACTGCATCATTTTCTGCACAGTTTCCATATTCAAATTAGGATTATTGCTGTAATAAATAATTACGACATCATCTGCTTTTAGAGATTCAATCCCTTTCAGTCCACCTGAATTCACATTTTCAAAATCTATATAAAATCGCATTTTTTCATTCTTCTTTCAAATTTAATCTGCAACATGTGTGAGAAGCAATTCTCCGATTTCTTTATAGAGTGTCTCATCATTTTCATATTCACCGGAAAGCGTTCCCTCATCATCTTTCAGACTTGTATTGATGTCTACATAATGTACTCCATAGGCATCACAGAACGCAAATAACTGACTGTTCCATTCATCAATTTTTTTGGATTGTTCAGCATCAATATCAGGAATAGTATTTAATAAATAAATCGGCTTGTTATGCTGACTCTGAATAATTGATACTAAATTTTTCAGAGCAGAGAGTGTTTCTTCTGCATTTTCAGGATACCCATACCAGATATAAATTGCTTTGGCTTCTGTCACATTCCGGCTGACGCTGTTCATTCTGGATTCTGACATTCCTGTTACACTGTCAGTAAAGACAAGTTCTGTTTTTGTATTATAATACGCCGTCAGGGGAGAAAATTCACCGATGAAAGCACTTTCTTCCATGCGAGTTTCTTCGGCATGTTCAGAAACCGGAACGGGATTCGTTACAGATTTTTTATTTTTTACGGATTTATTTTCATCATCAGAATTTTTATTCTCAGAGCTGTTTACAATTTCATTCTGCCAATAATCAGGATCAGAAGTTGCTGAGATCATATAAATTCCGAACGTACTGCCGAATGACAGGACGATCAGCAATAATAATACTCCGAGTTTGAAGCGTAAAAACGGGCCGGATTTCTTTTTCTCTATCCTGCCGTGCTTTTTCTTTTTTTTCTTAGCCATAGTTTCTTTGCCTCCGTTAAGAGTTTTATCTATTAATATTATAACCGAATCGGCTTTATTTTGCAAGGGTTTTTCTTATCTTTTTCATAAAATACTAAAAAAATATTGCAAAAGAGGCTTTTTTATAGTATAATATAGAAAGAGAAAAATTTTTTCTATATAAGGAGGATTTTTTAATGTGTGGTTTTGTAGGATTTACGAATCAGATCAATGATGCTAATCAGGTAATCGAAAACATGATGGAGGAAATCCGTCACAGAGGCCCTGACGCCGGCGGAAAATATGTAGATCAAGATATTGCTCTTGGTCACAGAAGATTAAGTATTATTGATATTTCTGAACAGGGTAATCAGCCTATGTACAGCGAAGACGGCCGTCTGGTGCTTGTTTTTAACGGCGAAATCTATAATTATAAACAGATCAGAAAAGAACTCAAAGAACTTGGCTATCATTTCCGGACAAAAACTGATTCTGAAGTATTATTATACGGCTATCTGGAATACGGTGCTGATCTGCTTGAAAAATTAAGAGGCATGTTTGCTTTTGTCATCTGGGATAAAGAAACAAAAACACTGTTCGGAGCAAGAGACTTTTTCGGCATCAAGCCGCTTTATTATGCTCTGATGGATGATACTTTCATGTTCGGCTCTGAAATCAAGGCATTCTTACAGCATCCGGCTTTTATCAAAGAATTAAATACTGATGCTCTTGAAGAATATCTCACATTCCAGTATTCCGCTATGGAAGAGACGTTTTTCAAGAATGTCTATAAACTGCCGCCTGCACATTATTTTATTTATCAGGATCATCAACTGGAAATCAAACGTTACTGGGATGTCGAATTTGAACCCGCTGAAGAACCTTCTCTTGATGAATGGGTAAAAGAAATTTCCGATGTCTTTCATGATTCTGTCAAGGCTCATAAAATCGCTGATGTCGAAGTCGGTTCTTTCCTCTCCAGCGGTGTGGATTCCAGTTATGTTGCCGCAGTTGCCAATGTCGATAAAACATTTACAGTCGGATTCGGCGATGATGAAAAATATAATGAAATCGGCTGGGCAAAAGGCTTTTCAAAAGCGATTAAGAAAAAAAATTATTCCAAAGTCATTCAGCCGGAAGAATACTGGGGCGAACTGAAACATATTCAGTATCAGATGGATGAACCTCTTGCCGATCCTGCGGCGATTGCTTTATTTTTCGTATGTCAGTTAGCTTCCAAGCAAGTCAAAGTCGTGCTGTCCGGCGAAGGTGCTGACGAAATCTTCGGCGGCTATAATATCTACAGCGAACCGAACGGAACTGCTTATGATAAACTTCCCAGAGGTTTGAGAAGAGGCATCGGCTCAGTCGCAGAAAAATTCCATTCCGGCAAAGGGGTGAATTTCCTCGTCCGTAAGGGAAAAGATCTCGAAGAACGCTTCATCGGCAATGCTTATATGTTCACTCCTGAAGAACGTAAAAAATTACTGAAAATTCAAACCAATGCTCCCGATCCTCAGGAAATTACTGCTCCTTATTATGAAAAAGTTCAGGATATGGATGATGTCACAAAAATGCAGTATCTTGATCTTCATATGTGGATGGCCGGCGATATTCTCCTGAAAGCTGATAAAATGAGTATGGCTCATTCACTTGAACTCCGTGTTCCGTTTCTGGATAAAGAAGTCATGTATCTTGCTGAACAGATTCCGACTCGCTACAGAGTCACCAGAGATGAAATTACTGATAAAGATACTCCTTATATTACAAAATATGCAATGCGTCTTGCAGCGAAAAAAGATACTCCGAAAGAAACTGAAAAAACTGCTGCTAAGAAAAAACTCGGCTTTCCTGTTCCGATCAGAGTATGGCTCAAAGAAGATACTTATTATCATATCGTCAGGAAATATTTCACAAGCGAGACTGCTGAACAGTTCTTCCATACTGATCAGCTGATGCAGTTACTGGATGAACATAAAGAAGGCAAAGCGGATAACAGCCGGAAAATCTGGACTGTATTCATGTTCCTGATCTGGTATGCAGTCTATTTTGAAAGTGAATCTATTGCATTTGGCATCTGAATATGATAAATAAAAATCAAGAACAAAATATTCCGGCGGTTGTTAGTGAACTGCCGGAAAATAAAAAATCTATACTGGAAATCGGTTCTGTTACTGTTGCAAAAGTGCTTACAGTTTTGGTTCTGATGATCAGTATTTTCTACAGTATTTTTATCAGCTTTTCTCCTTACAGACTTGCTGCCGGAGGCATCTGCGTATTGCTTTGGATTTTGTACCGGAAAATGAAGAAATTAACGAGTCTTTTTGCTGGTCTGTTTGAACTTGTGTCATTGCTTGCCATTCTCTATATCGGTTTTTTATTCCAGTTTCCGCCGTTTATTGTCACGCACAGCCCGTGGAAATATCCCATCCAGAAAGCCTGTATTGATCTATATCAAAATATTAAAGAGCCAGAGTATTTCCCGGATTTTACAGAGGCTGTTATCAGTGGCTATACATTCAGCTACATGCCGAGTATATTGCAAGGGGCTGGGCATTACTGTGTTTCTTTCATCACGACTCCGGAACAGGCACAGGAATATGAAAAAATCTATTCCGGACAGGCACAATATCATTTTCCTATGACGGAACTGCATGGCTATTCTTATGAACTCGACAGGGAAAATTTTAAATCTATTTCCGTGATTGTCAGCAGTCTCTGGGAAGAATCTTCTTTTGAAGAATATGCAGGAGAAACACATACAAATATTTATATTCTTTCTACCAATGCAGACTGGAATCATCCGCATACTTCTGCGGTTATTGTGGATTCTCAATCCGGAAGAATTGAATTTTCTCAGTTAGGATAAAACTATGATTTTAGAAATCGAATACTTCAAGGGCGATGTGCTTCTGACCGGTAAAAACAGAAGTTTCGCTGAATTAAAAAAACAAATTCAGGAGATCGAATTTCTCTCCGATCCTGAATCTGATAATTTTACTGCACTCCTGTGCAGAAAATATTCATGGTCTGTACTTGACATTTCTGTCAAATCAGATTATACTTATGATAGGGACTTAAAAAAATTAAGTCAAAATTGGTAAAAGAAAGGAATTTTCTATGAAAACCGATTTTTTCTATTCAGATACAAATCAGAATCATGATATTATTCTGCATGATTGCTTTGCAGATCATATCATTCTACAGAAAAATACTCTGATTTTTCAGTTCTCAGAGGGCTTTTCTCTGAAAGCCTCTCATCCTCAGAATCCGTTTTCAGCTCCTGCTTATACCGGAGAAGCTGAAATGAGAATGGAATTATTTTATGCAAATCCGGATGTCAATGTCACAATTTATTTAATCAAAGAAGAATATGACGGTACTCATCGGATGGAAATTTCTCTTGATGAATTTCTGAAACGAATCGAACAGAACGAAAAATTAGAATTTCTCTATACTTATCAGGGAATTGATACTGATGATATTCTGTTCCGGTGCGAACTGCATTTTGATAAACATCCGTATCGTATGGAATGCATTTTGATTATCTCAGCAAAAGAAACTTCTTATCACTGGAATGAAATCTTTCAGGAGGATTAAATCAAAGTGAAAAAGAAAATTTTATTCGGTCTGAATTTTTTATGGTCAGCATTTACGGCTTTTACATTTCCGTTCTGTCTTGCATGGATATGGATGGATATTACTGGTCATGCAAAGGGCTATGATTATGATTTAGGCAGTGAAAAAGATATTTCTATCATGATGGGCTGTATCGAATTGCTGATCTGGTTGTTCCTGACAGTACCGTCAAATGTGACTTTATTCCTGAAACTCAGAGAAAAACATAAATTATGGACTATTCTGACAGTAATTCTTTCTGCTGTCCTGATGCTGATCTGTATTCAGATCACAGGTGGTTTTCATGAATACGGCAGATGTTTTCATCCATAATTTTATATATCTAATTATCAAAAAACAGGAGGTATTTTTATGATTTCTGCTTATCCGCATCTGATTGATCTCAATGATTATCCCGTCACTTGGTGGAATGGTCTGCTCAGACAGGCTGAGGATATTATTAAAAATCCGGCTCTCTATGCCGACAGCTGTAAAGGAAAAATTATGGGTACTCTGTTCTATGAACCCTCTACCCGAACACAGATGTCCTTTCAGACAGCTATGCTCCGCTTAGGAGGTACAATCATCGGCTTTGATAATCCGCAGACTTCCTCAGTCGCTAAGGGCGAAAATCTCAAAGATACAACTAAGATCATCAGCGGTTATTCTGATGTGCTTGTGATTCGTCATCCTACTGTCGGAGCCGCAAAGGCGGCGGCTTTAACGGCAGAATGCCCTGTCATCAATGCCGGAGACGGCGGACATCTTCATCCGACACAGACTCTGACTGATCTGCTGACACTCAAAGCCGAAAAGAAAACTCTTTCCGGACTCACAATCGGCGTATGTGGTGATCTGCTCAACGGCAGAACTGTTCATTCTCTCTGCAAGGCGATGAGCTGTTATGAAAATAATCATTTTATCATGATTTCTACTAAAGAATTAAAAATGCCTTCTTATATCAAAGATACAATCAGAGCGCACGGCGGTACTTTTGAAGAAACTCACAGTCTTGAAGATGCTCTTCCGAAACTCGATGTGCTCTATATGACGAGAATCCAGCGTGAACGCTTCGCCTCTCCGGAAGAGTATGAAGCCCAGAAAGATACGTATATCTTAACGACTCAGAAAATGAAACTTGCGAAATCTGATATGATTGTCCTGCATCCTCTGCCCCGTGTCGATGAAATTGAAGTCGCTGTTGATGATGATCCCAGAGCACTCTATTTCAAGCAGGCTCGCTATGGCATGTATATCAGAATGTCTCTGATTCTGACCATGCTTCAGAGTCCGGCAAAGACTCAGCTTTTATACGGCAGTACGCATAAGGGCATATGCTGTCAGAATCCGAAATGCATTACGAATCAGGAATATTATCTTCCGAAGAGCTTCACAGGAACAGGCACAACACTCACATGCGAATACTGTGATGAGAGATTATTATTAGAGCATTAACTATCTGCTAATCAGAATTTATATACAGAGGGTGACGGACTTATACTATCCTACGCATGAAAAATGAAAATAATATTTTATAGAGAGGATATATAGCATTCCCGTCACCTTTTATAATATTATAATTTTGATTTATCTTCATAATGCGAAATTAGCTTGAAAATAAGTAAAACCGGCGTTATTTCGCCGGTGTGTAGATTCTGACAGGAGCATCGCTCTGAGCGAGAATTGCCAAACGTTCGGAATCGGATGGACGAGGGATATAAACCTTAACGGGCGGTTCAGTATTGGACATGAGGTATCTCTCCTTTTATTCAAATATTAAATTAATCAGATATTACAGATAGGGTGTAATTCTGTCCAGATATTCCCGTTCATGAGAAAGAATTTTCTTTCCCTGCTGACGGATTGCATCAGGAATATCCGGATTTTCATTGATGACCTGATGCAGTTGAATCATACCCATATTAGTGCCTTCTACCATGAGTTTCGCGGCCTGATGGACATCCAGACCCTTTAATTTTTTCATACGGATTGTGACATCTGTCCAGAACTTCGCAAGTGTTCCCTGCTTGACGGGAATCTGATAGAAATCAGCCATCTGCGCAGTCAGATTCTGTTTCTGACTCTCATAGTAATCACGCTGATAAAATAATTCTTTGCGGAAATTTCTGTCTGAGACCGTATCGAGCAGACTGGTAATTGCTGATGCTCCGACAGCGGCGTTTTTATAATAGCCATTGAGAACATTCTCGACCGGACTGGTGATTTCTTCTTCCATATTCAGCACACTCCTTTTCTGATTGGAAATCAGAAATAGTATACCACAGAAAGAGGCTTTTATGAAATCTGTACTGAAAATTTTCGGCACGCTGATTCTTGCCGAAATTCTGACACTTTTTATTAATTTAACTCTGTCATTTTCGGGGCATTTGTTATTGAGAATGCTCTGTTCTGTATGCACATGCGGTATCTTAGCCGGATTATGCGGTCAGGCAGGATTCAGCATTGCAGAAACGCACCGGAAACAGCACAGCGATCTGAAAAAAATTCAGATTTTCGGATTAGGCTTTCTGAGCAGTCTGCCGTTTTTGATCTGCTGGATATTATTATTCTTAGCAAAACAGAATGCATTTCAGCCGGAATTTTACAGGAGTTATAAATTATTATGTGCACCGTTTCTGAATATCTGCAATATGTTCAGTACAGATATTTCAGCTCTGACTCTGCCGGTTTCTGGTCTGATTGTATTATTATTCCTGAGTTTTCTGCCAATGCTTGCATTTTGCATCGCATATTCTGCGACACGGCATGGAAAGTCGATTGAACAGGTCATGTATCACAGGGAATCAAAATAAAATACCGTCCGGAAAGCAGAAATTCCAGACGGCATTTTCAATTACTTGTTCTTGATTTTATCAACAGCAGATTTAGCCGCATCGCCCAGATCTTTCTTAGCATGAGACTGATTTTTCAGTTCGATTGCTGTACCATTGACAGTTACTTTGCATTCGCTGTCGCCGAGCTTGATTTTCTGAATTTTAGCACTTACGATTTCTTTGGAAGGAAGTTGTGCTTCCAGCACAGCCGAACCAGTTACAGCTTTTACGCCTTTTGCTTCAGCCAAGATTTCGCCGTTGATTTTCAGGAAAATAGTAGCCTTGAGTTCAGAGTTTTCCACGACAATGGAATTTCCGTTATAATCGAATTCATAAATATCGATTGTGTCCAGATTGAGAGCCATAATTTTTGATCTCCTTTAAATAAAATCATATTTTACGTCAGAAAATACAGAAATTCTCAACGTATGTGATTATTATAGCACAAAAACAGATAAAAGTCAAGATATTTCTCAGAAATTTTCTTCCGTTCTGTTATATTTTTTCTGTCAGAAGCGGGAATATGCCTGAAAATTGTGATTTTATTAAAAATAAAAAGCAATATAGCTGTTCTGCTTTATTTTTTTAAGAGGACATGCCCGTTTTTCTGCCAAACTGACGAATTTCAGAAAATCGCTTGACAAATCTGCTTTTTTAGTGTATGATAATCATGTAAACAAGAACACGCAAACGAAACAATGGCGTTTCGGATGTGCAGAATGATACCACAGAATAAAAAAACTGTGCTTGTCCTGTCTGTCCGAAACGTCATTGTTTTTATTTCTAAGGAGGTTTTTTATCATGCAGGTAAATCCCAAAGTAACAGAATATTTTGGCTGCAATGTTTTCAATGATGTGGTGATGAGAGAAAGACTGCCGAAATATGCATATAAGGCAGTGGTCAAGACAAAACAGTTCGGTACTGCTCTCGATCCTGAAGTTGCTGATGTCGTAGCAAATGCTATGAAAGACTGGGCTATCGAAAAAGGTGCAACACACTATACACACTGGTTTCAGCCGATGACCGGTGTTACTGCCGAAAAGCATGATGCGTTTATCTCTCCTGCGCCTCACGGTCAGGCAATTCTGGAATTCTCCGGCAAAGAGCTGATCAAAGGCGAACCGGATGCTTCTTCTTTCCCGTCCGGCGGACTCCGTGCGACTTTCGAGGCAAGAGGCTATACTGCATGGGACCCCACTTCTGATGCATTTATCAAAGACGATTCGTTATATATTCCGACAGCATTCTGTTCTTATACCGGAGAAATTCTGGATAAGAAAACTCCTCTGCTCCGTTCGATGGAAGCCGTCAATGAACAGGCACTCAGAATTCTGAAATTATTCGGCAATACCAAGGCAACCAGAGTCGTGACGACAGTAGGCCCTGAACAGGAGTATTTCTTAGTAGATAAAAAATATTACGATCAGCGTGAAGATTTAGTCATTACAGGCAGAACTCTGTTCGGTGCGAAGCCTCCGAAAGGTCAGGAACTGGAAGATCATTATTTCGGCAATATCAAGCAGAGAGTTTCTGATTTCATGAAAGATCTGGATAAAGAACTCTGGAAGCTCGGTATTTATGCGAAAACAAAGCATAATGAAGTTGCTCCCAGTCAGCATGAATTAGCTCCGGTCTTCACGACTTCCAATATTGCCGCCGATCACAATCAGCTGACTATGGAACTCATGAAGAAAATCGCTCTGAAGCATGGTCTTGTATGCTTACTGCATGAAAAGCCTTTTGCAGGCATCAACGGTTCCGGTAAGCATAACAACTGGTCAATGTCCTCGAATGACGGTCAAAATCTGCTTGACCCTGGTGATACTCCTCAGGAAAATATGCAGTTCCTGACGTTCCTGTGTGCGATTATCAAGGCTGTGCATGAATATGCACCGTTACTGAGATTATCAGCCGCATCCGCCGGAAACGATCACAGACTCGGTGCGAATGAAGCTCCTCCGGCGATTGTTTCCATGTTCATCGGTTCGGAACTCGAAGAAGTCATTGAAGCTCTCGAAAACGGCAAGAAATATGTCTCCAGTACTGCGGAATTTGATATCGGCGTTGATGCTCTGCCGAATTTCAAGAAAGATACTACTGACAGAAACAGAACATCTCCGTTTGCGTTCACAGGCAATAAATTCGAGTTCAGAATGCTCGGTTCTGCGGATTCTATTTCCTGTACCAATACGATCATGAATACGATCATGGCAGAAGAACTCAGTCAGTTTGCAGATGAACTCGAAAAAGCAGATGATTTCAATAAAGCTCTGAAAGCTCTGCTTGTCAGAACGATCAAGGAACATAAGCAGATTATCTTCAACGGCAACGGCTATTCTGACGAATGGATTGCCGAAGCTGAACGCCGCGGCCTGCCGAATCTGGTTTCTACAGTTGACTGCGTACCGCTCTATACGAGACCGGAATATGTTTCTATGTTCGAGAAATTCAAAGTCTATACAAAAATCGAGCTGGAATCCAGAACAGAAATTTTACTCGAAAATTATTCTAAAGTAATCAATATCGAAGCCCTCACAATGCTGGATATGGTCAGAAAGCAGATTCTTCCGGCCGCTGTGAAAGTCACAAAAGACATCTGCGATGCGGCACTTGCTAAGAAAGAACTCGGTATTGACAATGCTTTTGAAATCGGCTATGCTTCCAGATTATCCGCACTGACTGCTGGTATTTCTGATGCAGTTCGTGTACTGGATGAGAAAGTCATTGCCGCTCAGGGTATCGAACAGGTCGAAGCAACTGCGAAATTCTGCCGTTCTGATGTCTTTGTAGCAATGCAGAATCTGCGTTGTCTGGTAGATGAACTGGAAACTAATGTTTCTTCCAAAGAATGGCCTATTCCGTCTTATGTGGATTTACTGTTCACAGTATAATAAAAATACTCCGTCCTCATGCGAATGCATGGGGACTTTTTTTATTTTATAATTGCATTTTTTTCTGATCTGTGTTATAATAAAAATAAAAAATCAAGAAAGAAGTGGATTTCTTATGCTGAAAAATAAAACTGTCCTGCTCGGTGTAACCGGAAGCATTGCCGCTTATAAGATCGCAAATTTAGCGAGAATGCTCAAAAAACTGCATTGTCATGTTCATGTGCTCATGACTCGGAATGCAACACAGTTTATCAATCCTGTTACATTTGAGACTCTTACAGAAAATAAATGTCTGATTGATACGTTTGACAGAAATTTCCAGTACAGTGTAGAGCATGTAGCACTCGCCAAACAAGCCGATCTTGTCATGATCGCTCCGGCATCTGCGAATGTAATCGGAAAAATTGCAAACGGCATCGCTGATGATATGCTGACTACTACTGTAATGGCCTGTCCGTGTAAGAAAATGATCTCTCCGGCAATGAATCATAATATGTTTCATAATCCGATTGTACAGGATAATCTTGCTAAACTGGAACGCTTCGGCTATGAGATCATTAAACCAGATAAAGGAATGTTAGCTAACGGCGATATTGGTGACGGCCGTATGCCGGAAGAATCTATTTTATTAGAATATATCCTGAAAGAAATTGCTCATGAAAAAGATCTGACCGGAAAGAAAATTCTCATCACTGCCGGAGCTACACAGGAAGCAATTGATCCGGTGCGATTTATTACTAATCATTCTACCGGAAAAATGGGATTCGCCATTGCAAAAGCAGCTATGCACAGGGGTGCAGATGTGACCGTCATCGCGGGACATACGGAAGCTGTTCCGCCAATGTTTATAAATCTGATCAAAGTAAATTCGGCTCAGGATATGTTTGAAGCTGTGATAAAAATATCAGATCAGCAGGATATTATTATCAAATCTGCCGCTGTTGCAGATTATACGCCTGTTATAACAGCAGAAAATAAAATTAAGAAATCAGCTTCTGATTCTGAATTAGTCATTAATCTGAAACGTACACAGGATATTCTGAAATATCTCGGTGAGCATAAGCCGGAATCACAGTTTTTATGCGGCTTCTCTATGGAAACAGAACATGTACTTGAAAATTCCAGAAAAAAACTGATTTCCAAAAACTGTGATATGATCTGTGCAAACAGTCTCATAACAGAGGGAGCAGGCTTCGGAACAGATACTAATATTCTGACATTGATCACAAAAAATTCAGAAATCGAACTCCCCCTGCTCTCTAAAGAAGAAGCCGCTCATCATATTCTTGATAAAATTCTGAAAGAAATTTAATAAATATAATTATTTTAAGTAAAAGAGGGATCAGCATGAAATTTTTGACAGAAGATCAGGTACGTGACGGATATGCTCCTGCTGACGGCGGTGCTTTCGTATCAGGTGCGCGACAAATATTGGAATTCGATAAATCGGAAAATGATGTGGAACAGGGAACAGGACAAATTACTACTTTTCAGCAGCTTGGATTTAACGGTGATAGTAAAGATCATAAGCCTGACGGCTGGTATCTGCCGAATGATCTGGGAAAAGTAGCCATTGTCCTTGAAACAAAAAACAGTGATGAGAAATTATCTAAAAAAAAATGGGAAAATGAACTTTTATTTAATATTCGTGTTTTGATGAAAAAATACAGCAAAGTGATCGGAATATTATATAATGGCATAAATATAAGAGTGTTTAAAAATACTGCCGAAATCACTCAGAATGTTTCACCGCAATTGCAGAATAAACTGTATTATATCAAATTATTTACTGATGAAAAAATTGATAAAATACATATCTACGAAGTAACTAAGCGGATTAATGACAGTCTGCATTTTAAATTCGGGATGCAGGATTTGCAGGATCGAATGATTTTTACAGCATGTGCGCTGGTTGCTCAAAGATATAATCCTCAGAACGGTCTTCAGGATCTGAAAGGCAAAAGCTACAGTACGTTTCATAACTGGATTTATTCTGCATTGTCCAAGGCGATTGAAAAAGATAAAAGACAAAATGATAAAATTAATATTCTTCTGGAAGAATTTGCAGCAGTCAGAATGTCTATTACTGAAGATCAGGAAGCAATTGATAATTTCATAGATAACGTATGTGATATTGCAGAACTTGTAAATTCTGATCACTGGAACGGAGAAGATGTTATGGCTATCTTCTTCAACGAATTCAACAGGTATCACAAAAAGGCCGAGGCAGGGCAGGTCTTTACTCCCGATCATGTTACTTCATTTATGTACAGACTGATCGGTGTTTCCAAAGATGACAGAATACTTGATGCCACCTGTGGTTCGGGTGCTTTTCTTGTAAAAGCAATGTGCAATATGATAAAAGAAGCAGGCGGAGTCAATTCTAAAGATGTCCCTGTAATCCGGAGTGAACGGCTTTTTGGTATTGAAATGTATCGAAAAATATTCGCTCTTGCCTGCGCTAATATGATGATTCATAAAGACGGAAAAACTAATCTTGTGCAGATGGATGCAAAAACATTCGAGGCCGGAAGATGGATAGCTTCTAAAAATATTACAAAAGTTCTCATGAATCCGCCGTTTGAAAGAAAATATAAGTGCATGGAAATTGTTGAAAATGTACTGAACTCTGTTCCTGAAAATACACTTTGTGCTTTTATTTTACCAGATAAAAAACTGGAAAAAGATTATATAGATAAAGATTTTGAATATAAAAATAAGCTGCTGAAAAAACATACGCTTACTACTATAGTAAAAATGCCTGAAAATCTTTTTCTTGACAAAGGCATTACAACATCTGTATTTGTTTTTCTTACCGGCAAGCCTCAGAACGGCAGAAATATTATCGGCTATTATATCGAAGATGACGGCCTTGTAACAGTCAAGAATCAGGGAAGACAGGATATAAAAAATAAATGGGCTGAACTCGAAGACTACTGGATTCAGGCTATTCAGGACGGTAATGATGACAGGTATCATACCCGACAGATTATTCATCCCGCAGAACATTTGTCATATCAGATGCCGAAAAAGCCGTTTGAAATCTATGAAGAAGATTTTATAAAAACAATTATGGATTATCAAATGTTTCAGCAAAATATAGATACCAGAGATTTTGAAAATAAACTGCTCAGAGAAGTCATGTATTCAAGCGAGATCAGAACAGATCAAAATACAGGAGAACTTTGTATTATCTTGAAGAGAGGGAATAATCATGAGACAAATTGATGTCAGTAAATGGGGAGATTTTCGGGTAGGAGATTTATTCGATATTCAGCCTACCAGCCGGCATAAAAATCAGAAAACTAAAAAAGATCTTACTAATGCAGAATTATTTCAGGAAAACGGAAAAAATATTGTCATTGTAAATTCAGCATATAAAAACGGCGTGGGCGGAACTACTGATCTGGAAAATACAGAAAAAGGAAATATGATTACTTTTAGTGATACAGTAGATGCCAATACTGTTTTTTATCAGGAAAAACCGTTTGTCGGATATGCTCATGTGCAGGGCTTGTATCCCAAAGGAAAATATTCTGATAAATGGCAAAAATATCAGCTGCTGTTCTTCACTACGGTTTTCAGAAGCACAGCTCTCAGGGAGGGCTTTGATTATGGAAATAAATTCCGGAGAGATATTGCTGTTCAGCTTCATGTACCGCTGCCGGTCGATGCAAACGGAGACCCTGACTGGGATTATATGGAAAAATATATGATAAATATCGAGAAAAAAACAAAAATGACAATAGATCTTCTGAAAAATTAAACAAAGCTCAAATGCATAACGGGCTGTTCTCTCCGGAACAGTCCGCTGTTTTTATCTGATCAGGACAAATAACTATTGCATATTTAGAAATCAGTACAAAAATCTCTTGACAATCTTTAGGAAATATGTTATATTAAAAACAGAAATTATTTGTTTTACGGGAGGAATATCATATTGAAAAAGAAAATTGCTGTTCTTTCTTTATTCTGTGCAGTGTCACTCATGACAGGCTGTTCTTCTGTTCTGGAAATTTCATCAGATACTGTTCCCCTATCTACAACAAGTTACACAGAATATGCTGAAATCGCTTCGCCGGAAACTGAAAAAACAAAACCTACATTTCCTCCCCGTGATGCTGTTCCCGAAACAACAGCTCCTGTATCAGAAACCTATTCTCTTTGTGATGAATTATATCAGGAAATCAGTCAGTTTCATTCACTGATCCGATTTGACAGAAAAATAGAAAAAGATGAAATCTCTGCCGCTGTTGCTGAACTGGAGCGGAAACATCCGGAAATTTTCTGGATTAATGGCTATTCTATGAAATATAATGACGTTTCTGCTGAAATTACTCTGAAAATCATGAATGATTACTCTATGGATACCCTCCGGCAGATGTCTCAGGAACTCGATCAGACTGTAAATACAATTCTGCAACAGATGGACTTGTCAGTTTCTGATTATGAAAAAGCTCTGACAGTACATGATTATCTTGTCCGGCATACAGAATATGATCAGTCTGCTGTAAATAAGGGCAAAGGTCTGTGGAGTACAGCATATGGCTGTCTTATAAACGGTTCGGCAGTCTGTCAGGGATATTCACAGGCATTTCAGATTCTCATGAATAAAATGGGCATAGAATGCGGCATCTGTTCCGGCAGTGCAAAAGGCGAGGCACATGCTTGGAATTATATTAATTTAAACGGTCAGTATTACTGGGTCGATGTCACATGGGATGACCCTGTTTCGGAAAATTATAATTTCGACTGGATTCATCATGGCTATTTTCTGATTGATGACAGAATGCTCTCCAGAAGCAGAAATTTTGATAGTAATGGGCAGTTTGTTCCTCTGTGTGCTTCACTGGATGAAAATTATTTCGTCCGGAACGGCAATTATCTCACAGAATATTATTTCTCTGAAATTGATAAACGCCTGACAGAACATCAGTCCGAAGGCAGAATTGAAATTATGTTCTCCACTCCGGAAGCCTATCAGATGGCTGTCAATGATCTGTTCAACAGCGAAACCATCTGGAATGCTCAGATTTTTCAGGCAACAGGCGGAACAATCAATTATCAGACAGATGAAGATATGTATGTTCTCAGACTGATTTTTACAGTCAGTTCATAATTTCAGAACAGGAGGTATCCATGCTTTCTAAAAAAGAACTGGAAATTCAGGTGCTCTGCGAAGAATTCTATAAAATTCTATCACAGTATCAGGATTGTATTACATTCAATAAAAAAGTCGATGTGAAAAATATCGAATCCGCTGTGAAGTTATTAGAACAGAATTATCCCGAAATTTTCTGGATTGATGGCTATTCCGTCAAATATGGTCAGGATTTTGCAGAAGTGACTTTTAAAATTCTGAATCACTGTAAACCTGATATGATTAAAAAAATGGTTTCAGAATTGAATCAGAAAATAAAACTCGCTCTGAAATCAGCAAATAAGCCGACAGAATATGATAAAATTCTTGCTGTTCATGATTATTTAGTCAATACGACTGATTATGACAGGCCAAAAACTCAGGGCAGAACTCTTCGTCATACTGCTTATGGCTGTCTTGTAGAGGGAAAAGCTGTCTGTGAGGGATATTCCAAAGCATTTCATTTATTGATGAAAAATCTGAAAATAGAATCCGGCATCTGTTCCGGAATCGCAAAGAAAGAGGCTCACGCTTGGAATTATGTCAAGCTAGGTCAGAATTATTACTGGATTGATATGACTTGGGATGATCCTGTCTATCAGAAAAAAAGTGATGAGTTCGCAAAATGGATTTCTCATGATTATCTTCTGCTCAATGATGATATGATTTTCCGTACAAGAAAGATTGATAAAGATAATATTTTCATACCGTCCTGCAAATCAATCAGAGATAATTATTTTGTGCATAACAGATTATATTTCAGAAATTATCAGTTCTCTGATGTAGATAAGCTCCTGAATTCTCATGTCAAAGACGGCAGAATCGAAATGATGTTCGAGTCAAAACGGGATTTGCAGAATGCTGTCAAAGATTTATTCGAGAAGAAAAATTTCTGGAATGCTAAAATTTTTGAAACTCCTACCGGAAGAAAAGGCGGTTCTGTCAATTATCAGATTGATGAAGATTTATATATTCTGAGAATTATTTTTAAGATCAAGTAAAATCAGAAGCTCCCATGCCAAGGCATGAGAGCTTCTGTGTCTGTAAAGTTGAAGAAAATAATTTATCTGCGTTTTTCTCTTTATGAAAGCATTATCCTACGGGCTGTACAGATTCCGCTACTCTGACAGCTTCTGCAAAGGTATTGGAGAACGTCTGCACCATGAAAACATAGTCGCCGTTATCCCATATAATTGAGAAAGTTCTCTGTCTTTCGTCATTTTCGTCTTCGTCATGCCATGTCACGAGCAGACCGTTTTTGCCGTTGACTGTGAAAGGCGTGAAATGTCCATAATTGATGTCAGTGTAACCTATTCCGAAGAAATAGTCATCTGTTTTCAGATACTGATAAAATTCGATATTGCCGGCTTGTCTGAAATTTCCGTTCTCATCAACCGGAAGATAACTTGTTTCGTATGCAGTTGTCGTGCCGTTTCTGATTTCCTGTTCCATGAATTCTTTATTTGCCTGACGCATCTGATCAAGTAGTTCATCACCAGTGGAAATCTCTTCAAAAGTCCATCCGTCCGGAAGCCATGTCGGTGCATAGAGAACATCATAATTCTTTGCGGCATTCTCCAGAGAAGCCGGATATATTTTGTCCCAATAATCTACAATTCCGTTATCCGGATTCACTACTCCTTCGCTTTCGATTCTGAATCCCGGGAACGGAGTTTCTTCTTCGGGTTCTGTTTCGAGCTGAATTTCCGTGACGGGTTCTGTTATGGGCTGTGTTTCAGGAGCAGAGGTTTCTGTTTCCGGAATGATGACTTGTGTCTGATTTTCAAGAATCTGTACTGTTTCTGGAATGATTTCAGCAATTGTTTCTGTGACAAATTCTGTTTCGGGAGCTTCTGTCTGAATTGCTGATACTGTCTCTGTCGTGATGGTTTTTGTCTGAGTTGTCTGTGATTCTGTTTCAGAAATGACAGTTGTTGTTTCCGGAGTAACTGCTTTCTGAGTTTCTGTTGATCTGATTACTGTTTCTGTCATCTTTGCTGTTGTGGATTTTACTGTTTCGGTCATGATCTGAGCAGACTGTTCAGCGGTCGTTTCAGATTCTGATACAGAAGATTCCGTCTCGATGACTTCAGCTGTTTGCAGATCCTGTACGGGTCTGTTCTGATTCAGCAGATAGATTCCGCCGACTGTTCCGGCACAAACTACAAAACAAGCCGCCGCTGATGCCGTATGGAATAAGATACCGGATTTCTTGATCGGTTCAGCTTCCCATGTTTCGGAATCGAATGCCTGTTCCGGAGTCAGAAAGCGATACTGATATTTTTTCTCGCTTGTCTGGAATATCCTCTCCATATTCCGGACAGAAGCGGAAGGCGTATGATCAGCAATTCTTTCAATCGCAGAAGAATCGGCATATTTCAGCAAAGATAAATCAAGATTTTTTTTCATAAATATCCCTCCTCATATGTGATATGATTTTCTTCGAGTAATTTTTTTAAGCGTTTCAAAGCACGACTCAGACGCATTCTGACTGTAACGGGATTTAAATTCACAATTTTAGCAATTTCAACTGAATTGCGATCGTAATAATATTTCTGAATAATAATGCTGGAATCCGGTTCGCCGAGTGAAAGAATCAGATTCAGTAAAGTTCCGGCCTGTTCAGCTTTTTCGTAATCTTCTGTGATATTCACATCAGAGGCCATATCGCTAACGGAAATATCTTCCAGAGAGATTGTTTTCATTTTTCCGGATGTGAGTTTCTGAAAGCGATTCAGAGCCATTCTTCTGGCGACTGTGCCGATATAGGCTTTCATGCTGTTTTCATAGACAGAATCTAATTTCGAGAAAACTTCGGCGAAAATATCTGAAACGCATTCTTCGACATCTTCGGAAGAGCCTGCCTGACCGAGAATCCGCCATACAATCGCATAGACATAATTACTATAGAGCTGAAATAATTTTCTGTGCTCATCCGGAGAGCGTGGCTGATGTTCTGCCATAAGATTTCACCTCATTTCTGAAAAGCATACATTTGCAAATTTCGCTTTCATTAATATAATCAAAAAAAATGCTCTTAGTGTAACAGATTTCTGAAAAAAATTTTATCAGATCAAATTTTTACTATTTTTATCAAAAAAATGATATGATTTTATTTTATTTTGTGTTATACTCTAATCATGACAGAGAAAGTTTCATACATCTGTTCCCCTATGTACTTCTTTATGATAAACCCATTTTACTGCAAAGGAAGTTATGTTGGCCGCCCCTTTTATGCCGACTGACTTCTTTTTCAGTATCTGAATAAAATTTTAAAAATATTGATTTGAATATTATTCATTTTATCCACCTAATCTGCAAAAAATGAGTTGCAGATCGTTAAATAATCATGTATAATATGTATAATTTGTGAATAAATGTTTACGTTTTTTAATTTAGAATATCAATAGGAGGGTTATTTATGAATTTTAAAAAATTTCTTGCCGGTATGACTGCATTGCTCTGCTGTTCCGGAACATTGGCTTTTATGCCGGAATTTACTCAGAATGCCCATGCCGAAGAAGTCGTAAATAATGATTTTGAAATCAGCTATGGCGGTTGGTATGGTAATGCTGATACTATGCAGATGATTGCTGTAGAAGATGGCTATCAGGCTTCCAGAAGTATGCTCGTGACTGGCAGAACTGCTCCCGAAGATGGTGCAAGTTCTTCTAAAGGCTTTTATTTATATGGCGGAGTAAAATATCATTATTCTGTACAGGTCTATAGTAAAACTGCTGAAACGTTCAGACTTTCTCTGCTCTGCATTGATCAGAATACAGGCAGAGAAACTGTGAAAGAATTAGCTGTTAAAAATTCCGGAGCAGGCGAATGGACGGAACTTTCTGCTGATTATACTGCTCCTGATGACAGCTATGAATTTAAATTGACGATCACAACAGACAGTGTTAATGATTTCATGTTCGATGATGTAAAAATCACTTCTGAAGATCATAAAACTCTAACCGCTAAGGCCGCAAGTACTCAGAAAGGTCTGAAAGATGAATTCGCAGGCTATTTCAAAGTCGGAAATATCCTCAACGGCGGAACGGTTCAGAATTCTGCTATCACAGCGAATATCCTGAAAGACTGCAATTCCGTGGAATGCGAGAATGAAATGAAACCTGATGCGACTCTCAATCGTGCTCAGTGCAATGGTACGAATATCGGAGTTTCTCTGAACAGTGCGGCGGCTATCATGGATTTCTGCTCTCAGAACGGAATCTCTATGAGAGGTCATACATTTGTATGGCACAGTCAGACTCCGGCATGGTTTTTCAAAACAGATTTCAGCGATTATGGTGCTTGGGTAGACAAAAATACTATGAATGCCCGTATGGAAAGCTATATCAAGAATATGTTCGGTGCGATCAAACAACAGTATCCGAATCTTGATCTCTATGCTTATGATGTATGTAACGAGTGTATTTCTGATAATCAGCAGAGAACAGCCAATAACGGCGGTTCAAGAGAACCGGGAGATAATAATGTAGAAGGCGGTAAATCCGCATGGGTACAGGTCTACGGCGATAACAGTTTCGTAGAACAAGCTTTCACTTATGCGAGAAAATATGCTCCGGCCGGATGCGATCTGTATTATAATGACTATAACGAATACTGGGATCATAAGCGGGATGCAATTTATAATATGTGCAAATCGCTCTATCAGAAAGGTCTGCTGGATGGTGTCGGGATGCAGTCCCATATTCCGGCGAATGCAACCGGATTCGCAGGTACTGACTCTTATATAGAAGCAATGCAGAAATATTTATCCATCGGCTGTGATGTTCAGATTACAGAACTTGATATTTCTCTCAACGGCGGTGAATACAGCTTACAGGATCAGGCGAATAAATACAAAGCTATTTTCCAAGCCGCTGTGGACTGGAATAAAAATCCGAAATCTGACGGCCGTGTGACAGCAGTTTGTATCTGGGGGCCTAACGATGCGAACTCCTGGCTGAAAGCTGGTTCTGATGCTCTGCTTTATGATAAAAACAATCAGCCGAAACTTGCCTATACAACTCTGATGAGTATGATTCCGGAATCAGAATGGGGTAACGGTTCGGGAGAAGTCAAACCCGTTGAGCCTAATAAATATGGCTGGTATTTCGCTGATGGATTCGAGGGCAGTACATGCGACTGGACGGGCAGAGGCCCTGCAAGTATCAGTACCAGCGGAAGAACTGCTTTTGTCGGAAGCGAATCCCTGCTCGTACAGGACAGAACATCCGCTTGGAACGGTGCGGCTAAGGCATTGAATCCGAAAGTCTTTGTTCCGGATAATGAATACAGTTTCAGTGCGATCGTGAATTATTTTGACGGCAGTGCTACAGATACTTTCTATCTGAAATTGCAGTATACTGATGCATCCGGAAAGACTCAGTATTCTACCATTGCAGAAGCAACCGGAGTAAAAGGAAACTGGGTTCAGCTTGCGAATACGAATTATAAAATTCCTGCTGATGCTTCTGATATGCAGCTCTATGTCGAAACTGCTGAGACTACTAATAATTTCTATATTGATGAAGTGATCGGAGCAGTCGCAGGTACAGGCATCAAAGGGCCTGAACCTGTAGAAGTTCCGGCCGATCAGCCTACAGGTAACAATCAGAAAGGCGATGCTAATAACGATAGAGTAATCAATATTTTCGATCTAATGGCCGCTAAAAGAGCTGCCGCTTCCGGTAAATATAATAAGGCTGTTGATGTAGATGAAAATGGCGTTGTCGATGCAGAAGATGTCAAGCAGATTCAGGACTATCTGCATGGCAGAATCAAGACTTTCACAGCCGTTGAAAAGCCTACTGTCAATGTAGATGTCACAAAATTAGAACAGCTTTTCGGTTCTGTGACTCCGTCTGCAAGCTATAAAAAAGAAGGCGAGAGCAATCCGCTGTATACTCAGCGTTTCGGTGCTGACCCCGGAGTTATGGAATATAATGGCCGTGTCTATGTCTACATGACAGATGATACAATCGAATATGATTCCAATGGTCAGATTAAAGAAAATGGTTATGGTCTGATCAACAGAATCAACTGCATTTCTTCTGATGATATGGTCAACTGGACTGATCACGGTGCGATTCCGGTAGCCGGTGCGAATGGTATTGCCAAATTTGCCAATAACTCATGGGCACCCTGTGCCGCTCATAAGACTATCAACGGTAAGGAAAAATTCTTCCTGTATTTCTGCAACGGCGGTAACGGTGTCTGCGTTCTGACGGCAGATTCTCCTACAGGGCCTTGGTCTGATCCGCTCGGCGGGCCTCTGGTAACAAGAGCCGTTCCGAATTGCGGTGATATTCCGTGGCTGTTCGATCCGGCTGTATTTGTAGATAATGACGGTACTGGTTATTTAGCATTCGGCGGCGGTGTTCCGGATGGAAAAACAGCTATGCCTTCTACAACAAGAGTTGTCAAGCTCTCTGATGATATGATTCATCTGGATGGCACTCCGGTGACAATTGATGCTCCGTATGTATTTGAAGATTCCGGTATTAACAGAATCGGTAACAAGTATTATTATACTTACTGCTCCAACTGGAATACAGGCGGCAATCAGTATGGATTATCTACAGCAGGTATTGAATATATGATTGCTGATAATCCTCTTGGCCCGTATACTTATGCAGGCGAAGTCTTCAAGAATCAGGGGACATTCTTTGCAGGTATGACCGGAAACAATCATCATTCTATTGTAGAATTGAATGGTAAAGTATATCTGTTCTATCATTCCCGTCCGGTAGAAAAGGCTATGGGGATTGACGGAAATTACAGAAGTCCTCAGGTAGATCAGATCACTATGACAGGCGATAAGATTAATCCGGTTACAGGTACAATGACAGGTATTCCGCAGTTAAAGAAAGTCAATCCGTATCAGAATAATCAGGCAGAAATGATGTCCAGTCAGTCGAAAGATATTTCTGTATCCGGTTTAGGAGACACTACAGTTTCCGGCGGTAAGGGCAGCTGGCTGAAAGTATCCGGTGTAGATTTCTCCAACGGTGCGAAAACAATGACAATCAAGGCTTCTTCTGCGAGCGGTGCGGCAATCAGAGTCGGTACAGGTCTGACAGGCGATGCTGTTGCCTATGCAGAAATTCCCGCAGGCGGTATGACAGAAATTACTGTTCCGGTCATCAATGCTCCCAATGGAAGCAAAGATCTGTATTTCCTGTTCAGCGGTGATATTACATTTGATGCATGGTCTTTTGAGTAATCCTCCTGAATAAAAAGATTAATATAAAAATATTCCCCTGCTTCTGAAAGCAGGGGATATTTTTTATTGATAAATTCAATTTTCATCATGCAGATATTCCTGAACAATATATTTCGGTCTGTGTTTGGATTCAAGATAAACTTTGCCGATATATTCGCCGATAATGCCGATACTCAGCAATTGCAATCCACCGATCGCCCAGATAGAAAACATCATGGAAGTCCATCCGGCAATAGTAGCTCCTGTCAGATGACGAATCAGAGAGTAAATCAGCATGATAATACTGATGATGAAAATAAATGCACCACAGGCAGTAATCATCTTGATCGGTCTGACGGTCAGGGAAGTGAGACCCTCCCATGCAAAAGCAAGCATTTTCTTCAAGGGATATTTGGATTCTCCGGCCATACGCTCTTTACGGGCATAATAAACTTCTCCGGTTTTATAGCCGATCATAGGCACAATACCTCGGAGAAATAAATTAGATTCTTCAAACTGTTCGAGACCTTCGAGAGCTTTCCGGCTCATTAAGCGATAATCAGCGTGATTGAATACAATATCTGCTCCCAGAAGTTTCATGATTTTATAATAGCCCTCGGCAGTAGTTTTCTTGAAAAACGTATCTGTTTCACGGGAATTTCTGACACCATAGACAATTTCACAGCCTTCGTAGTATTTTTCTACCATGCCGTCAATGGCATCAATATCATCCTGAAGATCCGCATCAAGTGAAATAGTAATATCACAGCAGTTTTTAACAGTCATCAAACCGGCAAGCAAAGCATTCTGATGACCTTTGTTTCTGGAGAGATTGACTCCCTGAAAGACAGCATCTTCCTGATGAAAATTCTGAATCAACTGCCATGTTTTATCTTTTGAACCGTCATTGACAAAGACAATCCGACTTTTGGAGCTGATTTTCTGCTGTTCTGACAGAGCATTTATTTTTTGTTTCAATTGTTTTGCAGTTTCCGGCAGAACTTCTTCTTCGTTATAACAAGGCACGACAAGATAGAGCACTGCATTCTGATTCATGATATAATTTCCTCCGTTTTTAAAATGCATTCTGTGCTTTCATTATAGCATAACAGTTGTTTTTTGTCAATAGATTTTCTGATTCTGCCCGTAAATGCGAAAGAAAACGGCCATATAAATTTATGGCCGCTTTATTTGCAGTATCAGGAAAATTAAAGCATCTTTGCACGGAGTTCCTCCGGAGAAAGCGGAGAAAGATAACCAGGAGCTACATCAAAAGCTGTCTTGCATCCGACTGCACCTTCTGCTTTGAGTCTGCTGAGTGCTCTTGCATAAGCTACCAGAACAGAAGCAGTAAATTCCGGATTGGATTCCAGTTTGAGAGAATATTCGATAGTCTGATTTGTTTTTTCGCCATCGCCGGTTTTTCCGGAACGGATGACAAATCCGCCGTGCGGAAGTGTATTATGATTCTGATCAAATTCTTCTTCGCTGATGAAATTTACAGTAGTATTATATTCATCGAAATAATTTTTCATATTCTTAATATCAGATTCGATTTTTGCCTTATCAGCACCGTCTTCAGCTACGACATAGCATACACGTTCATGCTTTTCACGGGTAGTCAGTTCCGGCTGAGAACCGCTTCTGACAGCTTCGATCGCAGATTCAATCGGACAAGTGTACTGAATGCCTTTCTTTACGCCCTCGACACGTCTGATCGCATCAGAATGACCCTGACTGACACCCTTGCCCCAGAATGTATAAGTTTTGCCATTAGTTAAGATAGATTCGGCATAGACTCTGTTCAGAGAAAACAGACCGGGATCCCAGCCGAGGGAAATCATAGCAAGATGATTGTTTTCTCTTGCGGCTTTATCGACATTATTGAAATGTTCCGGAATTCTTGCATGTGTATCAAAACTGTCAATGACATTGAAATATTTTGCGAGTTCAGGAGTCTGTACAGGCAGATCTGTTGCACTGCCGCCGCAGATGATCAGGACATCAATTTTATCCTGATAATTTTTCGCATCTTCCAGTTTATAGACCGGAATGCCCTCAGTCAGGAGCTTTACGGATTCCGGTGCACGCCGTGTGAAAACACCAACAAGCTCAGTATCCGGATTCTGTCTGACAGCAAGCTCTACGCCTTTTCCGAGATTGCCATAACCGGCGATTGCGATTCTGATTTTACTCATGGGAAATAACCTCCGCTTTCTTTAATTAAGTTTACCAGATTATTATAGCATATTTTTTGAATTTTGTAAAGAAAAAAGTTTGAATTTATTATGATTTTTAAAAAAATAAAGTCAGATGTGATTTTTTATTAAAATTATTCTGTGTATTTTACAGATACATTTGTTTTTGATACACGGACATCTGTTTAACAGGTTTACAGAATACAGAAATATTTTACTATACTTCCGGTAAATTTTTAAGAAACTATTGACAAATCATTTCAAGATATGCTAAAATGAAAGCAATAGAAATTTTAAAATCTTGGGAGGATTTTATGTATGAAAAAAATAAATAGTAAAAAAATGCTTGCTGCTCTGCTCGCACTCAGCTGCACCGCAGCTGCTGTACCGGCATTCGCTGCCACAGCAGAAGAAGCTGACAGTACTGTGATTTATTCTTCTGATTTTGAAGACGGTGACGTTTCTGCTTGGACAAACAGAGGCTCTACAGATACGACTGTCATCACTGCAAGTGAAGATAATGCCGTCAGCGGAACAAAATCCCTGTGTGCCGGTGAACGCTCCAAATCATGGAACGGCCCTGCTTTCCGTCTGGATGATAAGTGCGAAGCCGGTGTGGCTTATCTGGTCAGTGCAAAGGCTATGGGTCAATGGTATACCAGCGTAACAGTAAGTTTTCAGTATACCGATCAGGGCGGCGAACAGCATTATGAAAATCTCGCTAATCTGAACGGTAACGGCTGGCAGGAAGTGACTGATCTGAAAGTCAGCTTTACAGATGATATGACCGATGTCTATGTCTATTTTGAAGGCGGCAGCGATAATATTTATATTGATGATTTTGTTCTCAAAACTGCTCCGGTATATCATCCGCAGACGGATATTGTTTCTCTCAAAGATGCCTATGCGGATTATTTCAAGATCGGTACAGCTGTTACTACAAAAGAACTCGCTCCAGCTTCTACAAAAGAACTGATTCTGAAGCATTTCAATAGCATCACTGCCGGAAACGAACTCAAACCCGATGCAATCTTGGATAAAAATGCATGTCTTGCTCTCGCTGAAACAGGTGATGATGAAAATCCGCAGGTCAGCCTTGCAAGTGCCCGTTCGATTCTGAATTTCGCAAGAGATAATCATATTCCTGTCAGAGGTCATGTGTTAGTATGGCATCAGCAGACTCCTACATGGTTCTTTAAAGAAAATTATGACGAAAACGGCGAATGGGTATCCAAAGAAAAAATGCTCGCCCGTATGGAAAATTATATCAAGAATGTCTTTGCCGCAGTCGAAGAAGAATATCCGGATGTAGATTTCTATGCATGGGATGTTGTGAATGAATGCTGGCTCGATGGCGGTGTGCCCCGTGACCCCGGCTCTCAGGAGGAAGGCTCTGCAAAATCTCCGTGGGTTCAGATTTTCGGCGATAATTCTTTTATCAAGCCCGCTTTTGAATTCGCTAAGAAATACGCTCCCGAAGGATGCAAACTGTATTATAATGACTTCAACGAATATATGCCTCAGAAAACAGATGCTATTATCCAGATGGTAGAAGAAATCAATGCTGATGGTCATTATATTGATGGTATCGGCTTACAGTCTCATCTGGATGCCCGTTCCGGTTCTGATGCGTTCCCGTCCGTGAATGTCTATAAAAAAGCTCTTGATAAATTCTGTGCAACCGGTCTGGATATTCAGGTGACTGAACTGGATGCAACTGTCAATGATACCGATCATTTTGAAGAACAGGCTCAGTATTATTCTGATATTATGGATGCAATTGTAGAACATAAAGATGAAATCTCTGCTGTTGTCATCTGGGGGACAACAGACGATATGAGCTGGAGAGCTTCCAAATATCCGCTTCTGTTCAATGAAGATTATACAGCTAAACCCGCTTTTGATGCGATTGTAGATGGCCTTGAAGTTCCCGAAACTTCTGAAACAGAAACTCAGGCAGAATCTGAAACAGAAACTGAATCTGAATCCGTAACAGAAGATTCTTCTGAAACATCTGCTGATGATATTCTCTGGGGCGATGCTAACAGTGACGGTACTGTGAATATTCTGGATGTCATCACACTGAATAAAGCGATTCTCGGTAAAGATTCCCTGACTCCTGAACAGATTAAAAATGCAGATGTGAATCAGAATGATGTTCCTGATTCTACAGATTCCCTGACGATTCTGAAACTGATTGTCGGACTGATCACAGCTGATCAGCTTCCGCTTTCTGCTGAATAATAATAAAAAAAATTCCTGCTGTCCAGAACGGCAGGAATTTTATTTTGATTTCAGAGATAAAAAGTAAGCGTAAAATAGGCTCTTTCCAAAATTAGTTGACATTAGTGTACAGAAGCTCATGCAGCAATACTTTAGCTTTTAATAAACTAAAGCTGTTTCTGCCGTACATGATACGTTTTATCAATTTTA
>Ga0326513_10000415_pt1 | contig 35952 bp, 50 predicted proteins | sample 2_2465_0518_D_FD_203654 | JGI IMG/M metagenome (GOLD analysis project Ga0326513, IMG submission 203654) | Bovine rumen microbial communities from UC Davis, California, United States - 2_2465_0518 | ecosystem: Host-associated > Mammals > Digestive system > Stomach > Rumen | place: USA...
GCTGTGCCATTCGAAAAACTGGGCATAGGGTCACGTGACCCCCTACCAACGGACAGACTTTGACAGACTTGCAGGAAGGAGGCAGAGACATGTCGAGAGATGTGGAGAAAAACGAAATAGATAGGCTGACAGAGATATACAAAACTCTGCCACCTAAGCAATTTGCCCTTGCACAGGGGCTCATTATTGAGGCTGCGCGACTCAGAGCGCGGTGTGATCAATTGTGGGAAGATCTACAGCAGAACGGAGAGGTGGAAGCGTTCAGTCAAAGCGCAGATCTGGAGCCATATGAACGTGAAAGACCATCCAGCCGGATTTATACCGCTACGAATAAAAGCTACCAGACCATTATCAAACAGTTGAACGATATGATTCCAATAGATGATGATATGGGCTCCGGTGGTTTCAATGTCAGCTGATAACTGGATTTTTTCTTATTACCAGCAGATCTGTGATGGAAGCGTAACGGTCGGTAACTGGATCCGGAAATGGTATGAGATTGTTGTCCATGGGCTGGAGAAAAAGACATGGTTCTTTGATCAGAAAAAGGCAAATAGCGCGATCAACTTTATTGAACGATACTGTCATCATCACGAAGGGCCGCTTGCTCCTGGGCTAATGAAACTGGAACCATGGCAGAAGGCTTTCCTGTCTGTCGTGTTTGGTGTTATGGATCAGGAAGGCCGGAGGCAGTTCCGGGAGATCGTTCTTATCATCGGACGGAAGCAGGGCAAAACCGCTATCATGAGCGGCATAGGATGCTATCATCTGTTTGTCGATGGCGGGTACGGATCAAGGGTTTATGTGTGTGCTCCGAAACTTGATCAGGCACGGCTTTGCTACGAAGGTATCTATCAGACGATCCGAAAAGAGCCGATGATGGACCGGATGACAAAGCGCAGACGGACAGATCTGTATATCGAAAGCAATAATTCGAGTGCGCAACCGCTGGCATTCAGTGCAAAGAAAAGCGACGGTCTGAACATTAGCCTGGGAATTCTGGACGAGGCTGCAGCGTTTGCTGGAGAGCCTGGTTTACGGCAGGCAGAGGTTGTAAAAAGCTCCCAGGGGGCCAGACCTGAACCACAGCTTTTCTATCCGACAACGGCAAACTTTATCAGTGATGGGCTGTATGATGAGCTGATGAAGAGGGCCACAGCTGTTATCAACGGAACCAGCAGAGAAACGCGGCTGGCTCCGTTTTTATATATGATTGACGATCCGGACAAATGGAACGATATAAACGAACTCCGGAAGAGTCTTCCTAACCTGGGTGTTAGCGTATCGATCGATTACATCCTGGAAGAGATTGCGGTTGCAGAAGGGTCTATCAGTAAAAAGAGCGAGTTCCTGACGAAGTACTGCAACATCAAACAGAACAGTTCGCTTGCATGGCTGACTGCTCAGGATGTGGAGAAATGTTTCCAAGATTCTGGTAAGACGCTGGAAGATTTCCGGCATACTTATGCACTCGCTGGAATTGACCTTTCCATGACTACAGACCTTACGGCCGCTGTCCTGCTGATCCAGAAGGGGGATATCGTCTGGTTCTTCACACGTTTCTATATGCCGAAAAACAAAGTAGATGAGAATTCCGCCAGAGATGGGATCCCGTACCGGAAATATATTGAGCAGGGCTATCTGATCGAGAGCGGTGATAACGTTGTTGATTATCACGATGTGGAAACATTCTATCAGGAGCTTATTCGGAAGTATGAGATTCTGCCACAGAAGACCGGTTACGACAGATACAGCGCGGCGTTCTTGATTCAGGATCTTGAAAGTTCCGGTTTTCATGTGGAAAGCGTAAGCCAGGGCAGCAACCTGACAGGCGTGATCATTGATACAGAGGGTCTGATCAAAGACGGGAAACTGAAGAGCGCAGAAGATAACAATCTGATGAAAATCCATATGATGGACAGTGCTTTGAAATTCGACGAGACGAACCGGCGGAGACTGGTAAAGGTAAGCAGCACAGCACACATTGACGGCATGGCCGCGCTGCTGGACGCCATGACAATGAGACGGAATTATTACATGGAATTGGAAAGCTTGCTCCGCAATGAGCGAAAATAGAGGGAGATATGCAATGGGACTGATTGATAAAATTTTCGGAAGGCGGAAGTCCGATACGCACGGACGGCCGCTGACCAGCATGGAAACATTCACGGCGTACGCGCCTGTGTTTACCAGCTGGGGCGGGCAGCTGTATGAAAGCGCCCTTGTGCGAGAAGCAATCTATGCAAAAGCCCGGCATATCATGAAGCTGAAATTTGACATGCGGGGCAGCGCAAAACGGAGCCTGTACAACGCGGTAAAGGTCCGTCCGAACCAGTGGAGCACCTGGCCGGATTTCCTGGAGCGGTGCAACAATATCTACGAAACGCAGAACAATCTTATCATCGTTCCGGTATTGGATGCTCTGGGAGATATAAAAGGGTTCTGGCCGGTGTATCCGAGCGGGTGCGAAGTAAAGGAAGCCGGCGGCGTTCCGTATCTTGTGTTCAAGATGAGCAACGGCCAGGCGCGGGCCATGGAACTGGACCGGTGCACGATCATCAGAAAGCATCAGCTGAAAAACGACTTCTTCGGAGAAAATAACGGGCCGCTGACGCCGACGATGGAGCTAATCAACACCTTTGAGCAGAGCATTATGGAAGGCGTGAAGAATGCGGCAAGTTATCGATTCATGGCGCAGGTAACGAACTACATGTTCGATGAAGACCTGACAAAGGAACGAAAGCGGTTCGACAAGCTCAACTTCCAGGATGGCGGCGGCGGACTGCTGTTATTCAACAATAACCTGACGAACGTGCAGCAGTTGGAAGCCGGGAAGAACCTGATCGATGAAAAGCAGCAGGAACTGATCCAGAAAAACGTGTGGGCCTATTTCGGAGTAAGTGAAGAGGTGATCATGAACACAGCGACGCCGGAAAAGCTGAGCAGCTTCTACGACGGCGAGATTGAACCGTTCGCTATTAAGATGAGCGAAGGGCTCAGCAGCATGATCTACTCAGATCGGGAGATTGTGGCAGGCAACCGAGCGCTCCTGGCGGCGAACCGGCTACAGTATATGAGCGTTCCGGACAAGGTCGCCATGTCTCAGCAGTTGGGTGACCGCGGTGCGCTGCTGATCGATGAGATCCGGGATTTGTTCAACTATCCTCCGCTGGAAGACGGGGCCGGACAGCACGCACCGATCCGCGGGGAATATTACATGGTTGATCAGGGCCGACCAGATCAGAAGAAGGAAGAGGGAAAGAAGGATGAATAAACGGGAAGAACGTTTCCTGCCAATGGAAATCCGGGCGGAGATGATGGAAGACCGCGTGGCGGAGCTGACCGGATATCCGATTGTGTTTGGGCAGGAAATTGACCTGGGCGAATGGCGTGAAGTGATCGACGCTAGTGCCGTTGGAGACGGGAACATCCTGCGGGACGTCGCTCTGATGGTCGGTCACGACTTCGGAAGTATTCCGCTTGCGCACAGCAGGCGGAACAACGGCAGCGGAACCATGAAGTTGACGCCGGATGATTATGGCGTACAGATGCGGGCCAGTCTGGACGTGGGCGAAAATCCGAGGGCAAAAGAAGCTTATTCTGCGGTAAAGCGCGGTGACATGACCGGTATGTCATTTGCATTTGTCGCTAATAAGGAAATATGGGAAGACCTGGACAGCGAAAAGCCTCTACGGAGAATCACAGGATTCTCGAAAATCTTAGAGGTGAGTCTGGTGGCCTTCCCAGCCTATCACGGGGCAACTGTGCAAGCGGCATCCGAAGGTGAAGCGCTGGAGAGCGTGAGAGCCTCGCTGGAGAGCGCAAGGAAGCAGCTGGCGGAAGACCGGGAACAGGCAGCAGAGAAAGAGCGCAGGGAAAAGGCGCTCGAGATTCTGAGGAGGTAAATATGAACGTCACGGAAATGACGAACGAACAGCTGCAGGACCGGCTGGAAGAGCTGCGGAGTATCGCGGCGGAGGAGGAAACCCGCACCGCGGAGGGCGGGACGGACCCCAGGAGCACGGATGAGCTGGAAAAACTGGCGGAGGAACGCCGTAAAATTGATGACGAAATTGAAAAAAGAACCAGGCAGGCGGCGCTCGATCAGATGAAGCGGGACGCTGTCGCTGCCGGAACAACGGAGGTAAGAAAAGTGGCTGAAATCATCGAAACCAAAAATGAAACGATCCTGAGCAAGGATAGCCCCGAATACCGCTCTCTGTGGTTGAAGAACCTGCAGGGAACCATGAATGAAACTGAAAAGCGGGCCTATACCAGCGCGAATACCAACGCGGTGCCGACCATCATCTCCGAAAAATTCTTCGAGAAGATGAAGAAGCTGGCTCCCATGCTTTCCGAGATTACCCTGCTGCGGGTTGCCGGCAACCTGAAGTTCATCGCTGAAGGAACCCGGAACACTGCAAGCAAGCACACCGAGAACCAGGCGATGGATCCCGCTGCGGACGCCACTGTAAGCGTCACCCTGGGCGGCTATGAGTTCATGAAGGTTCTTCAGATCAGCCGCACCGCCCGCCTGATGAGCATTGACGCTTTTGAAGGCTGGCTGGTTGAAATGCTGGCTGGTGATATCGCACGCGCCATTGATGATTACATCCTGAATGACAGCACCAACGGCGTGAAGGCCATCACCTTCACCACCAACACGAACCAGATCCTGAACACCGCGACCACCGGATACACCTATGATAATATCGTGGATCTGATCGCGCTGCTGCCTGCTGCGTATGACGCGGAAGCGAAGTTTCTGATGAACAAAAAGACCCTGTACACCAAGATCGCGAAGATCAAGGATACCACCGAGAATCCGATCTTTGTGCCGGATACGATCGGCGGTACCGCGGGTCGCCTAATGGGCTATCCTGTTGTGCTGGATGATTATGTATACGCCAGCACGAACGCTGTGTACCTGGGCAAGTGGACGGATATTGTCGGCAACCTGCCGGAAGACATCCACGTGGACAGTGACGAGAGCGCCGGATTCACCAGCAACTCCGTTATGTACCGCGGTCTGGCTGTGTTCGACAGCAAGCCGGCGAAGACCGACGCCATCGTGCGGCTGGTCAGCACCACGGCCTGATATTGATTCTCCGGCGACGGCCTGGGAATAGCCCGGCAGGATTGAGTCCCCTTGCCTGCCGGGCACTTTTTTGAAGGGGCAAGAAAGGGGAAAATATGAAAATCATGATCGCTGTGCCATGCCTTGACAAGGTGGACACTGAATTCATGCGCAGCCTGGTGGAACTGGAAAAGCCGGGAGAAGTGATTCACAGGTTTATCAGCTGTAGCCTGGTATACAAAAGCCGGAACGATCTGGCCATGATGGCACTGACAGAGAAAACGGATTATGTGCTATGGCTTGACAGTGATATGGTTTTTCCGCCGGAAACGCTGAAAGACATGCTGAGAAGCATTGAAGGGCGCGACATGCTGGCGGGCGTCTGCCACATGCGGGTTCCGCCGTACAGGCCGGTGCTTTATAAGAAACTGCGGATGGGTCTTACGCCTGACGAAAACGAAAGCGAAGTGCTGACGGAAATTCCGGAAGGCGAACCTTTCGAGGTAGAAGGCTGCGGGTTCGGATGCGTACTGATTCGTACGGGCCTTATTCGGGATGTATTCACCCATTACCGGGATTTATTCGGTCCACTGCCTGGATACGGGGAAGACGTAAGCTTCTGCCTGCGGGCACGGAAACTTGGGTACAAAATCTGGTGTGACCCGAAGATCCAGATCGGACACCGCGGGAACATCGTGGTGACTGGAGACACGTACAAAGCATGGAAGCAGATCCACCCTGAAGCGGGGGCGGAGGAATGAAAATTCTGATCGCCGCACCGCTGAGACAGGAAGCGGACATTTTCGAAGCATATCAGGACAGCCTGGACAGGCTGATCCTGCCGGAAGGCGTAACGGCGGACCGGTTCTACGTGGTGAACGACTGTGAGGAAATCATCCCGCACATTCGAGATGCAAAGTACATCCGGCACGATACTGGGGAAGAATACCGGAAAACGGAGGACGTCCACCTGTGGACCGCGCGAAACATGGAACGCATGAGCGATCTGCGGAACATCTGCTGCCGGATGGTACTGGCAGGCGGATACGACGCATGGTTGAGCGCTGACACTGATCTGGTACTGAATCCGCACACGCTTGAATGGCTGATTGCCGCTGACAAGGACATCGTGAGCGAAATCTTCTGGACGCGGAACGCAGACGGCGGGCTCTGGTGCAACGCATGGATGAGCGATCAATACAACTTAGAAGGGCACGGACGGGACTGGATGGAACCGGGACTTTACCAAGTCGGCATGACAGGCGCTCTGATGCTGGTCAAAAGGCGCGTATTTGAGGTCGGCGTTGGGTATGCTCGGATTCCGAATATCCTGGACGCACTGCGCGGGGAAGACAGGCATTTCTGCATCCGGGCGGCGTGCGCGGGCTTTGACATCTGGATGGATACCCACGCGCCCGCTGTGCACCTGTATACCAGAAAAGTATTTGAAGAATGGCAAAAGCGACAAAATGATCGCACGGCCCAAAAGGCCTTGTGATACTCCGCCGCCAGGGCAGGAAAAACATTCCTCCTGCCCTGGTTTTACTTTTTCGAAATGAGGGGAAACCATGCTGAAAGAAGCTATGTTAGCGCTGCGGGTGACGGACATGGAATACGCACCGGACATCTGCCGGCTGCTGAGAGCGGCACAGCAGGATCTGGTTATTGCCGGGGTGATTGTCCGCGGAACCTGTGATTTTACTATCACGGAAGACGCGCAGACGGGAACCGTCACCGTGACGGATAACAGCACGATCACGGACGAAATGGTACAGACTGCCATGATCACCTATACCCGGATGCACTTCGGGAGCCCGGCGGATTATGACCGGCTTGCAGCAAGTTATGATCTGCAGCGCAAACAGCTGGCGAACGCGGACGGATACACCGACTTTCTGGAGGTGGGCACATGATCCGGGCTGGTGTGGTGTACCTGATCACGGAAAGACCTGAAGCGCTCGGCGTGCTGGGTGAAAAGACGGAAACGCGCCGGAAAACCTACTGCACGGAAAAAAGCTTGAGCATAACGGAACAATATCAGTCACGGGCCGCTGGATTCGCGCCGAATCTTCGCCTGAAGATGTCCCAGGGATTCGAGTACAAGGGGGAAACCCTCTGCGAATACCGGGGAGAACGGTACAAAATCATCCGTGAGTATACGGATGAGAAGGACGACGGCGTGGAGCTGACGCTGGAGCGTGTACGTGGAAACGCGGCGGAGGAGTGACAAAATATGTTTGACGAGCTTGTGAACGCTCTGCAAGCCATCGATGGCGTTCAGTTTGCCGAATACGAATGGAAGACCCGCCCAAATGGCAACTTCGGAACGGTACAGCTTGACTTTGAAGCAGAGGATGACAACGGGGACGATCTGAAGCAGGACCGCGCCTGGGAAGGCAGCGTGGATCTGTACACACACGGCAAACAGATGCTGATCGTGGCGGCGGTGGAAACTGCGCTTGAATCTGTCTGCGAAGGAAGCTGGGATCTGAACAGCGAGCAGTATGAACGGGAAACCGGGCTGATTCACCGGGAGTTTGTTTTCCAGATCGAAAAGAGGTGAACCGATGGCCTTTGACATGAAAATGGAGGGCCTGGAGGAACTGAGCGCGATTCTAGGACGGCTGGATTCGGAAGCGGAGCTGGTCGCGTCCGGCGCACTGTATGAAGGCGCCGGCGTTATCGCGGACGCAATGAGCAACGCGGTTGACAGCATAAAAACGGCGCCGTTTAAATACAAACGGGAAAGCCGGATGCCTTCGCCAGAAGAAAAAGAAGCGCTGCGCGGGAAAATCGGCATAGCAAAGTTCCGGAAGAACGGCAGCGAGGTGGATACCATTGTTGGATTCACAAGAGGTAACGGTTATGTGATGCTCGGAAAACGGAAAACAGCGGTTCGATTGATCGCGAGGAGCATCAACAGCGGAACCAGCTTTATGGGGAAACAGCCGGTATTCAGGCGAGCAGCAAGCAAAAACAAATCGGCCGCAGAAGCGGCAATAGTCGCCAAAGCGGAAAAAATGTTGCAAGAGATTACAGGGAACTAAGGGAGGAAAAACAATATGGCATATATTGGAATGCGGAAGCCTATTTTTGCTCCGATCACATCGCGGTCGGATGGTAGCGCGATCACGTACGGGACTCCGCTGGTACTTGGTCCTGCGGTCAGCGCGAACATTACGTTCCAGACCGCAGATAATCCCGATTATGGCGATGATGTGATCATCGATAACGACAAAGGGATCAACGGTTATTCCATTACGCTGGAAACCAATGACATCAGCAAGGAAGGCCGTGCCGCCTGTCTGGGATGGAAGCCGGTCACCAGCGGTACGCCGTCCACCGTGACGCATTATGACGTGACGGACGCAGCTCCGCCGGAAGGCGGTCTTGGATATATCCGCGTAAAGCTGTTCAAGGGCGAAAGGAAGTACGAAGCTTTCTTCTTCCATGCGCTTCAGTGCTCCAGCGGCGGAGAGAACGCCAGCACGAAACAGCAGCAGATCACGTGGAATCATCCGACGATCAACGCTTCCGGTATCGGGGTATACATTGACGGAACCGGTGAAGCGAAATACTTCAAATGGATGGAATTTGCTACGGAAGCAGCCGCGCTGGCCTGGATCTATACATGCTTTGGCACGACAGCACCGTCAACCTAATCCAAAACAGGGCACCTCAATACGGGGTGCCCTTTCTTTGGAATCTCATATAAAAGGCGGAGGAACACATGGATAATATTATTTTGAATATTGGAGAACGAAAAATACCACTAAGATTCAGGATGGATCAGTTCATCGAAATTGAAGAGGAAATCGGGAACCTGGGGGAGGTGCGGGATCTGATCCTGAAGGGCCGTAACCGGCTTCGGAACCTGATCGGGGTGATCCGGATCCTGGGGAACGCGGGTCTGAAGGCCGCGGGGAAAAAAGATGATCTGACGGAAGAATGGTTGCGGGAAAATATGGAGCCGCACGCGCTGATGGCCTATCAGATCGCGGTGATTGCCTGCCTGACGAAGGAAGGCGAAAGCGAAGCCGAAAAGGAAGAAAACGAAAACAAAGAGCGGGATCTGGTGCTGGAGGAAATCGAAGCAAAAAAAGATCCCGTGAATTTACATACCGGCGGGTGATTCACTGGGGGCTGGTCGCCGGGTTGACTTTTACGGAGATGCACGAGATGCCGCCGGGAATGATCCTGGATATGTATATCTGGCGGAGAACCTACGACGATGAACAGCATGGGATTAAAAGAGAGGTGTAAAAAATGGCGGATTTGGGCGTAAAGATGGGAGTAAGCGGCCTGGCGCAGTTTAAACAATCAATGACGCAAGCGCAGCAGACCGTGAAAACATACGATGCCCAGATGAAGCTGGCGGAAAAACAGCTGAAAGCAACCGGCGACGCGGAACAATACATGCAGACGAAGACCACTGCGCTGCAGGGAAAGCTGGAAGCACAGCAGAAGGCAGCCAAAAGCGCGGAGCAGGCTCTGAAGTCCATGAAGGACAGCGGGGTGGATCCAGCAAGCACGGCATACCAGAAAATGGAGCAGGCCCTGCTGAACGCGCAGTCTGCAGTGCTGGATACGCAGAACGATATCAGCGGCCTGGGCGCGGAAAGCGCGGATGCGACGCAGAAAACAGACAAGCTGGCAGACAGCTTGGGCGGGCTGAACCGGAAAGTCAGCCTGGATCAAGTGATCGGAGCCATCGGGAAGGTCAGCGACGTGCTGGAAGCCGCCGGGAAAAAGGCGGTCGACCTGGGAAAAGCTATATGGGAAAACATCGTAGACACCGCGCGCTACAGCGACGACATCGCAACCCAGGCCATGGTGCTGGGAATGGGCGTGGAAGATTTCCAGCGGTACAAGGGCGTTTTTGACACGGTCGGAGAATTGACGGTCCAGGAATGGATGAAGGCAAAGCAGAAGGTGCAGCAGGCAATTCATGACCCGACAGCAGATCAACAAAATATCCTTTCTCTGCTGGGCATCAGCACCCATGCAATGGTGCTGGGGAAAACCGGAATAGTCGAAGGCGCGGCAAAACCATTTGAAGATCTATTCTGGGAGATCGGCAAAACCCTGCGGGAAAAAGTGGCCAGCGGAGAAATGACACAGGATCTGGCGGACACTTACGCGCAGGCGATCTTTGGGAAAGGCTTTGCACAGTTGAATCCAATATTTGCCCTGGGAAAGGAAGGATTCGCGGCGGCGCTGGAGGAACAGACGGTGGCCAGCGAAGACGCTGTGAACGCGAATGCGGAGCTGAACGACAAGCTGATCCAGCTGGAAGCGAGCTTTAACGCGCTGAAAATAGAAGTGATCGGCGGGCTGGCGCCTGCCCTGACAACAGCGGCGGATTCCATCAACGGACTGCTGCAGCGCATCATGGAATGGCTACAGACACCGGAAGGACAGCAGGCGCTGGAGGATCTGGGGAAAGCGGTCGAGGGCCTGTTCTCCGATCTGGGCAAGATCGACCCGAAGAAGGTAGCAGATGGATTCGCAAAGGCATTCGGCGGGATCGTGGACAGCGTTCAATGGCTGAGCGACAACTGGGGCAGCGTAAAGCTGGCGATTGAAGGCATCGGCGCGGCCTTCCTGGCGATGAAGGTCGGATCGGGAGTGCTGACGGTGATCAAGCTGATCGACGGGCTGAAAGGTTTGACCGGCGGAGAAGGACAGAAGCTGAACCAGATCGTGAACGAAGCTGCAGGCGCGGGCGGAGGAACCGGCGCAGGAACCGCTGCGGGCGGAGGGCTTTTCGTAGGGCTGCGGAACTGGCTGACGCAGACAGGCGGAAACATCGGTTCCTTCCTGGGCGGGATCGGCAGCACAACGCTGGGCGTGATCGGCGACTGGTTCACCCATCAGACGGACGTGGGCCGGGCTCTGGCGGGGAACGAAACATGGAAAGATGTGGAGAACGCCTGGAATGAAAAGATCGAAAGCATCAAGAAAAACGCGGAAACCTTCGGACAGGATTGGGCGGGGGTATTTGAAAATATAAGCTCCTGGGCACAGGGGCTGCTGGAACCAAAGGAAAACGGCATGAACCCGGAGGGAAGAGACGCGCAGGAATACATGGCAGCGCTGGAAGCCTTCGGGAAGGGCGTGGAGGGTCTGCTGGACAACATAGACAACCCGGCCTTTGAAGCGCTGTATGACAAGATGCCGCAGGATCTGTCAGACAAGCTGGAGGACTATTACAACCAGCTGCGGGACGGCTTGACGACACCGCTGGACCTGGCAAGCAATGAGGACTTTGTCCGGACGATGGATGAATATTTTGCACAGCTGCAGGCTTACGGCATGGAGCCGCAGATGCCAGCGATCATTAACCCGGACTTCGGGAAGCTGGCGCAGGACCTGGACAACGCAAACATGCATATTCCAGTCAGCGTGGATCTGATCTTCCCGCGCCTTCCTTCTTTCGGCGGGACACCGCAGCACGCGAACGGGCTGCCATATGTTCCTTTTGACGGCTACTTCGCGGTGCTGCACAAGGGCGAACGGGTGGTTCCGGCGCGGGAAGCTGAAAGCAGCTCCAGGACCTTCAGCAGCAACCTTTATGTGGAGAGCATGTACATGAATAACGGACAGGATGCGGAGGGACTGGCCGCAAGCATCGCGGCGGCGAACCGGCGGACGATGGCTGGGTTCGGGTCGTAAAAGGGGGAGCCATGGGACAGAGTTTTTTTATCTGGAACGGGATCGACTGCCGGGCCATGGGCATAACCATGCGCGGACCGGCGGCAATCGTGAGGGCGGAGGAACGCGTAAAACATGTGGAAATTCCGGGACGCAGCGGAGATCTGACGGAAACGGAAGGACAAGACGTTTTTAATTCGTACATTCAGACGGTGTCAATCAGCGTGAAAGGCGGATACCGGGTTCGGCAGGTCTACAGCTGGCTGCATGGAGCCGGATACGTGACATTCAGTGGGGAGCCGGACCGGCGGCAGCAGGCGCGGGTAATCGGCGCCATCACCCTGAACCGGGTCAGCCGGAACATGGACCACTGGGCCGGGGAGGTGCAGTTCTACTGCCAGCCGCTGAAGGAACGGCTGAAGGACAACCAGATCTCCATACAAACCAGCGGGACCACCATCATGAACGACGGCGATGTGAACAGCAGGCCAAAATACAGAGTGACCGCAAGCGCGGAAACCATGACCCTGACCATTACCGGGCGGAATACGCCGGAAAATAACACCATCACGGTCACGAACCTGAGCAGCGGAAAGGTGATCTGGATCGACAGCGAAACGATGGAGGTCTGGAACCAGGGCGAGACCGTACAGCTGACGAAGGACAGCGCGGGCGACTTCCCTGTGCTGGGGGTCGGAAGCAACACGGTCACCTTTGTGGGCGCAAGCACCGTGAAGATAGAAAGGCGGGAGCTGTTCCTATGATCAGCGTTTTTGATATCGGAAACGAGAACTACGAAAGCAACGGAAACGTGATTCTGCAGCCGATCGAAGGAACCATAAAACAGGTGGCGGGCGGAAATTACGATCTGACCATGACGCACCAGATCGACCCGCAAGGAAAGTGGAAGCACCTAGTGCCGGGCGCGATCCTGAAAATTCCGGTACCGGAGGAGAAAATCGAAAACGCATACAGCGGATATGAAGCGGACGTTTACAAGACCCTGGACAAAACCGTAATGAGGGAAGAGCCGGTCGAGCCGCAAACGATTACATACCCGACATGGCCAAATACGACGATGCCGTCATCCGGATCGCAAGTCGGCGCAAAAACGTCATACGGCGGAAGAAACTATAAATGCATATACTGGGATCCAAGCAGCCGCGGGGCCGGTGTGCCGCCGCCTGAAATCAGCTGGTGGGTACAGATCCCGAGACAGACCAGCGGCGCGGCGGTGGTGGCCTCCCTGTCAAAAGGTACGGAGCTTTACCTGGTGGAAACGGTGGACAGCACATGGTACAAGATGAGCACCTATTACGGGCTTGTGGGCTATGTCAAAAGGTCGGACGTGACTTTCGTGCGGCATCTCAGCCCAAGCGAGACGAAGCCGCGGGTCATCACAACTCAGCTTTTCCGGATCGGGAAGTCGACCGTGGACACGAAGAACAGAACCGTAACCGTGAACGCTAAGCATGTGAGCTATGACCTGAACGGTGTGCTGATCCAGAACGTTAAAATTAGTCAGGCATCTCCAGCCATGGCGCTGGGGAAAATTATAGACGATTTCATGATCCCGTACGCGGGGACCATCGCGACCAATCTTACAACAGAAGACGACGGGACCTACACAGGAGAAATCAAAGGAAAGAATGGGACATTCGCGCTGCTGGATCCGGATCAGGGGATTGTCTCCAAGTTTGACGCGGCATACAGGCGGGATAACTGGGATATTTTCGTTATGAAAAAGACGGAGACAGACCGGGGGTTCCAGATCCGATACAGCAAAAACATGCTGGGAGTGAACTGGAGCAGGGACGAGGACGGGCTGGTGACGCGGATCGTTCCGGTCGCGAAAAATGAAAAAGGTGACGATTTATATTTACCGGCAAAGTGGGTGGACAGCATCCGGATCAACGATTACCCGGTGATCAAGATGGAAAGGCTGACCGTGAAAGGCCAGGTCGGGAAAGACAAGGGCCTGGGCGATGACAGCACATGGACGGAAATGGACCTGCTGGCGGAGATGCGGACAAAAGCGCAGGAAAGGTTCACTGTTGATAAAGTCGATCAGATTCTGGAAGAGATCACGGTCGACTTCGAGATACTTGGAGACACGGAAGAATACATGGCCATGAAGGGGCTGGAAAAGGCTCTGCTCTACGACACCGTCAGCGTGATAAACGAAGAGATCGGCTTGGATGTAAAACTTTTCGTTTCAGAACTGGAATGGGATTTTATCCGGCAAAAAATCAAGGCGCTGAAACTGACAAACATAAACCGGTATGCGGGAAAAGCTACGACGACAGGGTACCAGGTGCAGGCGAAAAGCATCGGAAGCGGAAAGCTGAGCGACGACGTGACGGAAGAGATCATGGACGAAGTATGGGGAATCATCCAAGCCAATCAATAGCGGGACGGCATCAGGGAATAATTACATAAGGGAGGGTATCCAATGATCAAAGAAGACATTGTCGGGATTGATATTGCAAAGGGAAATATATTCCGAAGCTTTGCGGCGAAAGCTCTTGGTGAAGGGGACAGCCTTGGCGACCGGTTCGGTGTGGCGGTATACAGGAACGGAGAGCCTGAAAACATCGCAAACCAGACAATGACAGGCTTTTTTATCCGGCCTAACGGCGATACTGTGGTAATCAATAACGGCCAGATCTCCGGAAATGTTGCGTATATCACATTGCCTCAGTCTTGCTATGTATATGAAGGCAGTTTTTCTTTGGTCCTAAAAATGACAAGGCCAAACAATGACACGGCCACCGTGCGCATTGTTGACGGCGTGGTTGTAAACACAACGACAGAAACGCAGATTGATCCGGGATCTACAATTCCGAGCATTGAAGACCTGCTGGCAATCGTTGCACAGTTCGAGGATCTGCCATTCTCCGTTGCGAACGGGATGGTACATATTACCTATACGACCTAAAGGGAGGGAGACGCATGGCAACAGTAACCAAACCGATGGCGCTGGATGAGACATTGCAGGAGACGAATGAGATCCTGGAAGAAATCGCTGGAGCACTTGGGACCGTTAAATCTGTTAATGGGAAAACGGGCATTGTGGTACTTGATGGGCGGGACATTAACCTGGATGAAAGCGCAACGGCTAAAGTTTCAGTCAAAAACGCAGTAGCAGCATTGCAAGAAAATGCAGCATCTGTCAGCGTAACAAATATCAGCGGAGATGATTATCTGCTGAACATCACACAAGGGATTTAAAAAGGATGTGATGAATAAATGCGAGACAATACGACAGTTGCAACCCTGACAAGCATGAATGTGATCACAGAACCGATTTTCCAGTTTGACTATGGCCAGATCCTGATTATTAGAGGGGTCGAGCTTCCTGAAGCGTATCAGGTCCATTTCTCCATTGAACGCACTGGTAACAGCCAGACCATGATTGGAACCAGCGAAGGTGTTGCCATTCCTGATGCTCTGATCGCCCAGGGCCGGACGATTTATGCATGGATTTTTCTGCACACTGGCTTGGAAGACGGCGAAACGGTTTATACTATCACAATTCCCGTAACTCCAAGAGCAAGGATTACCGACGATACTCCTCCTACGCCTGAGCAGCAGAGTGCTATTGATCAGGCAATCGCCGCATTGAATGAAGGCGTCGAGCATGTGGATGATATTGCAAATGGAATGGAGCAGCAGATTGAAGATGCTCTTACAGCCGCAAAAGAGTCAGGAGAATTTGATGGTCCGGCTGGGCCGCAAGGCCCCAAAGGAGATACAGGTGAGACTGGGCCTGTAGGGCCTAAAGGTGAACAGGGAATTCAAGGGGAACAAGGCCCACAGGGAATCCAAGGCGAGGTCGGGCCGAAGGGTGACAAAGGCGATCCGGGCGAGGTTACGCAAGCGGAATTCGATGAGTTGAGCGACACCGTTAGTGATTTAAACCGCGCTTTAAATTCTGAACTTGATATAAGTGATCTCGATTGGGAATTAGGCTCGATGAGACCGGGAACAGGTGCAACAACAGCTTCAAACACAAGAATCAGAAGTAATTTTGTTGAGGTTGCAAAAGGAACAAAAATAGCAGTATCCGGGAATGCAAAATGCCTGATTGTTTATCTGTTCACAAAATCATATGAATATATTTCAGATAGTGCATGGGACGATGGAAACACATTTGTTGTTGAGAATGCTAATGCCTATTACGCAAGAATCCTTATCCGAAAATCAACAAGCGATGGGACAATAACATCGGAAGAAATTGCAACGCAAGCGGCAAGATGCAGTATCGAAACAATGCTCCCGGACAATGCTTATCTGTTAAAGCGTGATATTCTTGATTTGCAGAATGAAATAGCAAAGAAACAGGATAGTTCGTATCTGATTAACATCAGCGAAGCAATGTTTGCGAGAAAGACGATGAACGACAGTTCCGGCACTGTCGTTTATTCCGAATCGACGACAAGGATTCTCACGTACCCGGCGTTTCCTGTTGACGGTGCAAAAGGGGGTAAGATTGTTGCTGCCCCGACAAGCGGCTATAAATATATAGTATATCAAATTAGTGGCACAAGTTATATCGGCACTTATTCGAATTATGCGTGGTCTAAAGAAACTTCAGAAATTCTCATAAACAGCAACACTGACCACGTTGTGCTTGCGATTGCAAAAAATGATAATAGTACGATTACAACCGATGATTACAATAAAGTTTCTTTCCAGTTTGTTTCAAAACCTCTTGTAGATCTATCCACTGAACAGGATATAAGTATTGATCTTGGAATAGTTCCAACCATACGACAGATCAATGCGGGGTATATTTCGGCAAGTGATCAAGTGAGCCTTTTTAATGTTGGTGAGCATATTGTGTTCAACGCAACACCCGGCATGAAATTTTACATGCTTGCATCAAGCGAAAGAAATACGAACTATTGCTTTTTGAAATCCTATACAAAGCCATTTAAAGACGATCAGAATTATGATGTTTGTAATAATTGCACACGAGTTGTTGTCGCAAAGAACGGAGAAGCAATCGCAACTGTGCCGTCTGACTGCAATTATATCCTGATTGCGATTAAATCTGATGCAGGGTACCATATACCTCAACGTGTGGAATTGGATGGGAATCTTATACCGATTTCTGCCGGGAAGCAGTATGTTTATATAACTGGAAAGATTGCTGATAGAGTAAACTCTTCCGCACTAAAGATCAATAAAATCGAAACCGAACTCAGCGCGTGGAATTTGTTCATTGGTGATTTGTATCAGGGTAATGTTGACAGCAGTGGGAATCTTGGAAGTGCATCGCAGAAATATGTTACGACCGTAAGTGCTGTTGCCGTGCCGTATCAGAATGTGTCCGTAACGGTGAAAGCACCGAGCGGATACGGGTTGCATATCTTTACCGGATATGTCACTTCAAACACATATCTTGCGCTTAGCGAGGATAGCGGTCTTCTGACGAATGAGGATGTTTACGATTTTGACAATGACGGATACAATATTTATCGAATTGTATTTGTTAAAAACAATGGTGCTGATGATATTGCGGTGTCGGAAGTGCAGGACCTGATTGATAACGGGCAGATTGCGTTGCAATTCACAAACAATGACGGGAATGCTGTTATTAGGAACAGCCATTCGGAACAGTACATCAAAAACATTGTTTGGAAAGGGAAAGGACACAGGCTTGATGAAATGCCGGTCTTTACTCACATGAGCGATATTCATGGCGATCCGGTAAGGGCGCTAAATTTCCTACAATACAGTGAGTTTCTGGATGTGGATGCGGCATTGATTTCAGGGGATCTTGTTCCGATGAGCGGACTGTATGACAAAACGGATTATATTGATTATCTGATTAACCGTCACTCCGGCATTACACTGTTCTGCATCGGCAACCATGATGCAAGAGGATTAACCACAAAAGCCGGTCAAAGCGGAATCCTCAATAATATCATAACAAAGTATTCACTCAGCACTCCGCTTGGAGAATCAAACCCGACATATTATTACAAGGATTTCAGCGAAAAAAAGATTCGCTTAATCGCTTTGAATATGTATGAAGCAGGTCAGAAAACCACAAACCATTGGAGGTGGACACAGGATCAGATTGACTGGTTTATTGCTACGCTTGCAGATGCTCCACAGAATTATGGCGTAATTGTAATGATGCATTCCCCGGAGAAGACAATGACTGCCGTAACCGGAAAAGATAAGTTTGTCCAGAGTACCAGTGTAATACAATGGGGGAGCGGGAATCCGATTACAAAGATCGTTGATGCATTTATTTCCGGAACAACTTTGTCAGATAGTTTTGAGCAGGAAACTTCAGGCGCGACAGAAACTATTACAATTACTGCGGATTTTACTAATCTGAATTCCGGGGTTGAGTTTATCTGTTACGTAACCGGGCATCGGCATGCTGACTGTATTGGGTATACGGATGGAACTACTAACATACAACTTAACTGCAATGTTACGCTTGGATATGCTTTGGACGGTTTTAGTTATTACTCATACTATTGCGACAAGGAAAGCGATACCCCAAGAGGCGGAAAAGGCGTAACTCAGGATGCATTTAATGTTTATGCTATAGACAGGACTGCAAAATGCCTAAGAGTTGCAAGAGTTGGAAGCAATGTGAAAAATGATATGACGCTTAGAGATTACCTTGTTATTCCATATGCAACTTAAAGAGGCGGAGATGAAACTTAAATGCTTGGTCGGAACAGATTCCGGCGCGATTATGCTCATCACCCGAGATTTTGAGTCTATGGAAATAGTCTATGCAGAATTGGAAGCGGAGGGCTACCGTGTGTATTCGATTAGTACGTTTGACGCAAATGAGTTTCGTGAAAGAATTTAAATAACACTTTAAAAGCCGTCCACTGGTAGCCACTGGTGGACGGACTACACATTCAAATTCCAAAAATTCAGGTTTTCGTATGTGCACAAACTAAGCCCCTATTCTGCGGAGTAGGGGCTTAAAAGTTTATGTGTCCAATTATTACCGACCGACTGATAGAAAGTGAGGAAAACTATGGCAAACATTCCACAGATCAAAATTGGAAGCACAACATTCAATATTAAAGACATAATAGCACAGCGATCAATATCATCGTTTATCGGGTTTCATCAAAGTTTTGATGTTGTATTCAATTATGGCACAAAGGTGATAAATATCCCGGCAGGCTTCGCTGTTTATAAAGGAAGGGCCAGCGCGAGAAGCGCACAGACGATTGACCTGACATCTTACCTGACACTGAACGAAGCGTGCACCCTGTGGATGACAAGCGCAGGATCCATTTATCCGAAAGCATGGAACACAGCTCCGAATTCTGATAATGATGAATTCCTGGGTTATGTATTTGAAAAAATCGTATGGGTTAGTGGTGTTCCTAATGAACACATAAAGATTGTGGACACAAACGGGAGCCGCATGGCTACAAGCGACATTTCAAGCGGATCATTCATCGGGATAGAAGCGGAACTTAGAAAGGTTGTTTATAATGTAACAAACAATACCCTTACATTGCCAGGTGGATTCAAATCATACCGAGGGAATACTTCGGCATACAATGAAGAGACGATCCAGCTCACGGCAAATGCTACCGCCATGAAGTTGTGGATGAAAAATGATAAAACCATATACTCGACGGCGTGGAACTCTAACACACGGGAAGCGCTGGATGATGATTGTATTGGATTCATTTACAGCGGTACAGTGTGCATTGCAGGGGTGCCGGATTACTGCATAAGCGTCGTAGGTAACGGAAAAGAGCGGAATGGACTTGTTTTCGGAGATGCCTATATCGGGATCAATTTTTATTCGGAAATCGTATACGATACGAACGCAATGACATTCACAATTCCGGCAGGCTTCAGCATTTACCGCGGTATTGGGGCTACACGTTCCGCGGCGGTGGTTGTTGATGCTTCCGATTTTCCGCAGGATGCAGGCGTCCTTTTCATGAAGAGCACCAGAGAAATATACGCGAGAGGATGGAGCAGCGGACTGTTTGAAAGGCCGGATGATGAAATCGTCGGCGTGTTCTGGGGTGCGAATGTATGGATCAACGGCGTAGACCAGAAACAGATTTCCATTGTGAAAGGGACAAGCGGTGTCTATTGCTTCGGAGATTCCATCACAGCAGGAACAAACACAGTAAAAGCCTTTCATATGTTCCTGCATAATTGGAAAAATGATGCCGTTCTATATAACTACGGTGTCGGATCCACAGGCTTCGTGTGCGAAACAAGTGACACCGTTGTGGTAGGCGGCGGCGTGGTTGGGATCGGGTCGGCTGTTAAGGAAAACGGGGATAATTCCATCAAAAAGGTAATGGAAAGTGTGACCGAAACAATGCCGAACATTATCATCGCAGCCGGTACAAACGACTTCGGAACAAATCAGACGCTGACAGATTTCCGGACCGCTGTGCAGGACGCGCTTGACTATGCGCTGGAACAGACGCCGCATGTATTGGTTATTACGCCACTGAAACGCGAAGGGTGGGAAACAACCAGGAACACCCAGAACCTGCTTCTGAAAGATTATTCGGACGTAATTATCGAAGAATGCGAAGCGCGTGGCATTGTATACGTCGATGGTTATGAAGTAGGAATCAATCCAACATACGCGGACAATAAAACAGCATTTGCTCCTGACGGACTGCATCCAAATGCGCATGGCCACGAACGAATGGCAAGATCAATATGGAATAAGTACCTTGAAGCCATTCATATCGATGACGAATATTAAGACAGCAGCATGATTAAAATGACATCAAAAGAACTAATATCTGAGTTTTCTACAATGTACCACGAGCACTGGCCATATGAGTGGGGTTCTGCCCGTGAGGGCTGTGTTGACTGTTCTGGGGCTTTCGTGAATGCATTCCGCAAGCACGGTCTCAATATCACCCATGGAAGCAACAGCATTGCCCGGAATCACATTGTTGGCCAGCTGCTTCCGATCAGTCAGGCCCGGCCCGGAATGGTCGCTTTTAAATGCCGCCCGTGGGCAGAGAGCGAACGGGGGAACAAATGGTATGGTCAGCCTCCCGGCGATGTCCATCATGTCGGGCTTGTGGACGATGATGTCCGGTACGTTCTCAATGCCAAGGGCGAAAAATACGGCTTCAGCCGTGATCCAATACGATCATGGTCATTTGTGGCATACCTCAAAAATATAACCTACAACAGCAAGGAGGCAAGCGAAATGCAGACGGCAACGGTCGTTCTTCCGTCAGGCGCGGCAGGAAAGACGGTTAACTTCCGGACTCGCCCGGATCGGGACGCTCAGCTGGTCGAGCGGGTTCCGGTTGGGAGTCAGGTGGATGTCCTGGAGGATCAAGGCGCATGGATCAAAATCCAATGGGCCGGAAAAACCGGTTACATGATGAGCAATTATCTGGAGTATGAGGGCCAGGACGGAGAAAGTATGCCGGATCTGACCGATGATGACCGGATCCAGATCGATCAGGCGCTGAAGGCCATCGAAACAGCCGTTGACATCATCGGCAATATTGTTGGGAGAGGGTGAGTCCAATGTGGGAGTTTATTGTCAAATATTGGCTTGAGGTTCTCTTTGGCCTAATCGTTACCGGGTTGACTGCGGCTTATGGATTACTTGCCAAGCGCGTCAAGGCCAACAAGGCCACAGATCAGGCCATCGCTGATGGTATGCGGTGTCTGCTCATGTACCAGCTCAGAGCGGAGGGCGAGAAGCATATCAGCGCTGGCAGCTGCTCAGTGGATGACAAGCGCGAATTCGAGCGGGCATATAACGCCTATCACACGCTTGGCGGGAACGGAACAATCACATCGTTGAAGGATCAGGTTCTGGCGCTTCCGCTCAAATGAAAAGAAGGAGGACAGATTTATGCATGGTATTGATTGGGTTTCAAAACTGACATCTCGGAAATTCTGGGTTGCGGTGGCCGGTTTGGTTTCCGGTCTGATCATTTTCTTCGGCGGGGCTGAAGCGACTGCCACACAGGTGACCGCTCTGATCATGAGCGCGGCCAGCGTGGTTGCGTACATCCTTGGCGAAGGTCTGATCGATGCGGCCCACACGGAGGTCAGAAAGGAACCAATGGAACCGCCCATATATGCGGGCGAGGATGAAGAAGAATAATTGATAATAGTAAAAGGCTCCGGAGCGATCCGGGGCCTTGTTTTTGTTTTGGGATTTATGCTACAATTTTCAGCACGAACCACTCGCCAACATGGTACAGTGTTCGCTTAGAGTTTGGGCATGTCCACTTGACCGGACTAAACGAACACTCAGGCCCGGAAGGAAGATCGACAATTTTTTGTCGGTCTTCTTTTTTTATGCTGAAATATACCAGGATGTCGGAGAGCCTGACTTCCGCCCGGATCACAAACGCATCCAGCAAGGCTGCATTGGTAAGCTCCTGGGAAGCGTAGCCCTCTCGGAACAGATCAAGGTATGAGATTATATCGTCCTCGCTTGGAAGGGCCGACAGAGCCGTTTCTGCCTGCTTTACACGGTCTTCCAGCAAAGCCTCTTCCTGTTCGAGCTTCAGCAATTCATCCCTGGTGGAGGCGGTAAAGATCCCGGCCTTGATGGCGTTCATGATGTTGGATTTCTGGGAACGGGTCTGTGCAAGCTCGGTTCGGATGATATCCAGATCCGAATCCTCCCGAATTTTGTCTTGGTCAAGGATCGTTTGATGCGCCATCCAGCGGATAGCATCATCTGACAGCACATCGTCCCAGATCGCGCGGCAGATTGTTTCCTCCAGCTGATCACGGGGATAGCTCCGCTGATCGCATTTGTGCGCACGGTGGCCGTGACAACTATAATAGTAACAGAGCTTCCCGGATTTGGATGTGCCGCTGGTTCCGGTCATTGCATCACCGCAGAGACCGCAAAAGAGCTTTCCAGTCAGGGAATAGTATCCATTCGGCGTTCTGCGGGGGCCGTTCTTTGAGTGTGGTAGGGTCTGCACCTTGTAAAACAGCTCCTTTTCTACGATCTGAGGGATCGCGTCTTCCTGCACATGATACTTTGATAAGTAGGTTCCGATGTATCGCTGATTGCTAAGAATCGTGTTGAATGACGAACGATTCCAGGAGGAGCCGTGTTTGGTCTTTATCCCGCGCCCGTTCAGGTCCCGGCATATATCCGCATAAGTTTCGCCGGAGGAGACACGTTGGAAGATCTCCCGAACAACCTCCGCTTCTTCCGGATGGATCTCATACCGGCCATCCTTTCCGCGCCGGAAGCCGAAAGGCACAGATCCGCAGGCAAGGCATTTTTTCGCATTGTCTTCGTATCCGCGCCGGATCTTCTGGGACAGCTCTGCAGAATAGTATTGCGCCAGTCCCTCAAACACGGATTCGATCAGAATGCCGGACGGATTGTCCGTGATCGGTTCGGTCGCAGACACGACACGGACACCGCAGGCCCGAAGCTCGTGCTTGTATCGGGCGGAGTCGTACTTGTCGCGGCTGAACCTGTCGAGAGCATACACCAGAACGGCACAAAAACGGCCCTCTCGCGCGTCTTTTATCATCTGGAGGAATTGTGGGCGCTGGTCTGTCCGGCCTGTTAGAGCGCGATCTGAGTACGTTTGAACGATGGTATAACCGTTCTGTTTCGCGTAGGATGTGCAGACATTGATTTGTTGCTCAATGGATGCTTCTCGCTGTGCGGAGGAGGAAAAGCGGGCATAGATTACGGCGGGGATCATTTGGGCCTCCTTTTATCTGGGCGTGTGTAAGAATCGACGATATACTGAGCGTAATCTAACAACTTTTCCTTGTCGCTGTCTGTCATTGTGGCGAACAGGAAAAGCAACTGCTTTTCTCTGCCACTTATAGCGCCAGCAAAACTTCTTTCGAGCTTTTCGGCAACGCTTGGATGAAAAGGAATTGCGGGTATAGCAAAACTCATGACAGGTTCTCTTTCAACAATTAAATCATCTGTCCTGCATCCTACTACATCAGCAATCTTCTGGATGGTGTCAATTCGAGGAAAAGCCTTTCCTGCGATCCACAACGAAACAGACGCTTCAGATTTCCCGATGGCTTTGGCCAGATCAATTTGGTTCATGCCTGCCCGTTTCATATAATATGGTAAGTTTGCTCGGAAATTCTCTTTGGTACCCATCGAATCACCTCCCACTGACAGAATACATCAAAATCACCCAAAAATCAAATTTAATTCAAGAAAAGTTTAATTTTATTATTGACAACCAGCTTTAATTAGATTAAACTATGAGCTGTGGTTCGGATTCTAAACAAGAAAGGAGATGAAAAGATGAGCGAGAAACTCAGGATATCACTGGAAGCCGCAAGAGTAAACGCCAGAATGACCCAACCGCAAGCGGCGCAAGCGATGGGTGTATCCGTTGCGACCATTATAAAATGGGAAAAGGGTACAACCATGCCGACCATAGATAAAGCAATGGCGCTTGCTAATCTGTACTCAATCCCACTGGACAGTATTAATTTTGCCCAAAAACTTGAATTTAATTAAAGATTAGGAGGTAACATGGAAAACACATTGCACGTATTCACAAACGCTCAGTTCGGACAGGTTCGAACGATCACCAAAGACGGAGAGCCGTGGTTTGTGGCGGCTGATGTATGCAGGATTCTGGAGCTGTCTAATCCTTCTGTTGCCATCGACCGGCTGGACGAAGATGAACGGGCTAAGTTCAACTTAGGTCGTCAGGGAGAAGGATACGCAGTGAACGAACCCGGCCTGTACTCGCTGGTGTTGGGATCCCGCAAGCCGGAAGCAAAAGCCTTTAAGCGCTGGATCACACACGAAGTTATCCCGACCATCAGGAAGCACGGCATTTACGCGACGCCCGAAACGGTCGAAAAGATGCTGGGCGACCCGGACTGCATGATTAAGATTCTGGAAACGCTGAGAGATGAGCGACAGGCCCGATTGGAAGCTGAAGCAACAAACCGCCTCAATGCTCCGAAAGTCCTTTTCGCGGACAGCGTGGCTCAGGCCGAAAGCGACATCCTGATCGGAGAGCTTGCAAAACTGCTGAAGCAGAACGGCGTGGAAACCGGCCAGAACAGGCTTTATGAGCAGCTTCGGAAGGATGGCTATATCATGAAGAACAGCACCATTCCGACGCAAAAGGCAATGGAAGCGGGCCTGTTCCGGGTGATTGAGCGGACGATTGCACAACCAAACGGAACGACCAGGATCACGGCCACAACGAAGGTCACAGGGGAAGGACAGATCTACTTCGTGAACAAATACGCGAAGAAGGTGAATCTGTGATGACCGACCGATCATTATCCCTCACTTTCGAGCGCTCACTGTATCGGGCTGTGATCCAATTCAAACAGGATCATCCAGGAGCGCTGGAAGCCGTCACAAAACAAAGAAAGGAGCAGGAGAACCATGAACGAGCCGTTTTACAGAAAACATCGGGGATGGAACGGGGCCGTTTACTATTGCCGGATGCCGGAACGTGAAATCGAAGACCGGCGGAGGATCGGGGTTGCAATCAGCACAATCCTCGGCCCTGTCGTGCTGGTGGCCTCGTGGGTGCTTGCGTCTGGGATCCTGCACCTGTGAAAGGAGGTGAAATGATGTATCACGGACACTTAAATGCTCCGTGGCAGTCTGATCCGGATCTGTATTTCGGCAAGCATCGCCGGGTTCCGGTTCCGCCGCCGATCGGAGGGTATCGGTTCCAGGATCCAGCGATGGTATCCAGGGCGATTCCGGTTGACGGTGCTGTGACGGAGCCGGGGCCGTCGTGGGTAATGAGCCCACAGGCGCGGTTCTGGCTGGAACCGGAACCGGTGAGCATCCGGGAACTGATCCGGAGGACGCTAAAAAAGGCCGTCAGATGGTGGAGCATCTCAACGGCCCGAAGGAAATATTAACCGTGGTTATGATACCACAGACAAGGAGTAAAACGCAAATGAGATCACTCTATGAAATCAATGCCGACATTCTCGCCGCAGTCGATCAGGAAACCGGCGAGATCCTCGACACGGCACGGCTGGACGCACTCCAGCTTGAACGCGATCAGAAGTTCGAGGGCGTTGGCCTATGGATCAAGGATATGAATGCGGAGATCACGGCCCGGAAGGAAGAGATTAAGAAGCAACAGGCTCAGGTCAAGGCGCTCGAAAACCGGATTGCAAGCTGCAAGGAATGGCTCCGGCTGAATCTTGCGGGCGAGAAGTTTAAGACGGCAAGGGTGTCCGTCAGCTACACGCACAACAGCCGACTGGATGTGATCGATGTAGAGAGCGTCGTGAACTACATCCAGACGCACTACCAGGATCCGGAAGAGTTCCTGAAGTTCTCCATGCCGGAGATCCGGAAGGATGCGCTGAAAGCGGAGATCAAGAATGGCGTGGAGATTCCGGGGGCCTGCTTGGAACCGACTGAAAGCGTTGTGATTAAGTAAGTGAGGAGGTGAAAAGATGGGCCGATTTATCCTGATCTACGGGAAGAGCGGTAGCGGGAAAAGCCGGAGCCTGAAGAACTTCGGCCCGGAAGAAATATTCCTTGTCAATGTGATCGGTAAGGAACTCCCTTTCCGGACAAAGTTTAAATATGTCAGCGTTACCGACAGCGTGGACACGATCATCGCTGGCCTGAAGCGGATGCCCTGCAAAACGGCGGTGATTGATGACGCTGGGTATCTGATGACCAGCCAGTTTATGGCCGGACACAGCCAGCCCAAAAAAGGTTCCAGCAGTTTCGATCTGTACAACGACATCGCCGATCAGTTCTGGAAGCTTATCCGCGAGATCAAGGCGCTTCCGGAAGATGTGAATGTTTACATCACGATGCACGAGGACACCAGCGATTACGGAGACACTCGACTCCGTACAATCGGGAAGCTACTGAACGAAAAGGTCTGCATTGAGGGCATGAGCACAATCGTGCTCCGATGTGTGACCGTGGGATCAGAACACTTTTTCCGAACGCAGACCGACGGGAGCGATATCACGAAAGCACCGGAGGAAATGTTTGAAGGAGAAAAGATTGAAAACGATTTGAAAGCGGTAGATGCGCGAATTCGTGAATTTTATTCTGACAACTAACTAACGTTCGAGGTGAAATAAGAATGGTAAATGAAATTAAAGCAATTCCAACTGTATACAAGGGCATCTCTTTCAGAAGCCGCCTGGAAGCTCGCTGGGCAATGATTTTTGATAAGCTCGGCATCGACTGGCATTATGAAACCGAAGGCTATGACATTCCCATCGAGCAGGGCGTGACAATCAGATATCTTCCTGACTTCGTTCTGCATGGTGGTTCCGTTCGTTGCCCTGACCCGCTTTATGTGGAAGTCAAGGGAAACATGATGCCGGATGATGCGCTGAAGATTAAAGCGTTTGCTGAGCACTACCCGATTTACGTTGTCGGAAACATTCCGCAGGACATTATGGACATCTGCAATGGGATCGATACTGATTACGATGTTCCATACTACAACTTTGAGCACGTAGACGGGGATTATTTCGGTGCTGTGATTGGAAACAGCAAAGACGGCGGCTGGGGCCTTTTCGGAGCCGACGGTTCCTATTGGGCCGACATGGATCAGGTGAAAACCCGGCAGGCTTATGCAATGGCACGGGCTGCACATTTTGAGTATTGATAAGGAGGATCAGACAATGGCTATCAAACATTTCGGGGACTATGACAAGGTACAAAGCTATCAGGACAGAGAGCAGCTGCCGGTCGGCGGCTATGTGATGCGGATCATGGGCGCGGAGGTCAAGGAAAATCGTATTGGTCAGTATGTGCAGGTAAGCATGGATGTTGCGGAGGGTCAGTATAAGGATTTCTTCGCCAACGATTACCGTGCTCAGGATGGCGATAAAAAGTGGCATTGCAATTATCTTCTGAATGTTCCGCTGGATGACGGAAGCGAGAAAGATGGCTGGACAAAGCGCCGGTTCAAGACTTTCACCGAAGCCCTGGAAGCATCAAATGATGGGTATCATTTCGACTGGGATGAAAAGAAGTTCAAGGGCCTGATGATCGGCGGGCTGTTCAATCTCCGCGAATGGAAAAAAGACGGACGATATGGAAAAAGCTCGAACCTCGCGCAGGTGTGCAGCGTGGAAAAGATTCGTACGGGCAAATACAAACTTCCGAAGGATCAGCTTCTTTCCGGAGATGTTGCGGAACCCACCAGCGGAGCACCTTCCGGCGGGTTCGCGGTTGTCCATGACGATGACCTGCCGTTCTGATGCGCCCGAAGGAAATCAAAGCCGTCCTTGATTCCATGACTGTACTGGTGGACAGTCGGGAACAGGACACAGACCGCGCCCGGTGGAGGTACGCCTCCATCGGGCTGCCGGTGGAACGGTGCGTGTTGGATTATGGTGATTACAGCTATAATGCGATGCTTCCGGACGGGCGGAGGATTTACGACACTTCCGACAGGATCAAGCCAACCGTGGCAATTGAACGGAAGATGAATCTGGACGAGCTGGCTGGATGTTTCGGATCCAGCCGGGAACGCTTTGAACGTGAGTTCCTGCGGGCAGCTGAATCAGGCGCTCAGATGTGGCTGTTGGTGGAAGGAGGAAGCTGGGAAAACATATATGACCACAGATACAAATCCCAGATGATCCCGAAGAGCCTCGCAGGATCGATTTTCGCATTCTGCAGCCGGTACAACCTCCGCCTGATTTTCTGCACAGAACGCACAACGGGCCGGATCATTCACGGAATATTGACACGGAATCTGGAAGATCGGTTGAGGGCGGGTGAATTTGGGTGAAAAATCCGTCTTGGGTGAAAATGTACAGAAAAGTCCTTGAAAGTGATTTCTGGACTAAAGATGATGAATCTTTTGATTTTCGCTCTGCTTTTTTTCATGCGGTTCTAACGGCGAATTGGAAACCTGGCGTATCCAGGCAACATGGGCATACAGTCCGAGTTGAGCGTGGACAATGGCTTACCAGCGTACGAAAACTCGAAAAAACATTTGGATGGAGTAAGAGACGCGTGGAGAGTTGGCTTGATTTTATGAAAGAAAATAACATGATATCTGTTCAACCTCTTAGCGGAATCGGCACACTCCTAACCATTGAAAAATATGATGTTTACCAATCTGAGCGGTACGCTGACGAACACGCTGACGAACACGCTGACGAACACGCTGACGAACACGCTGACGAACACGCTGACGATCTACGATATAAGAAGATAGAAGATAGAAGTCAGACGGAAGAAAGTATATCACCCGCTGACGCGGGAACGCCTCCGGCGGTAAAAGGGCCATCGAGAGGATCACCGGAATGGTACAAACTACATTACGACGATTGAGGTGTAAAAGGTAAATGGCAACTATTTACGAGTTCACGCCTGCGGACGCTGAACGGTTCGCGTCCCATGTCGGCGTGAAGACAAGGAAGCGCGGAAACGAGCTAACCTTCAGATGGTGTCCATATTGCCAGGGCGGAGGAAAAGACAAGGACACATTTTCTATTAATCTGGAAACCGGACAATTCAAGTGCCTCCGCGCGAGCTGTAGCATCCAGGGAAACATGATCACCCTTGCGCGGGACTTCGGCTTTTCACTTGGGCGCGATGCCGATACCTATTATGGTATGAAATGGCAACAGTTCAAAACATTCACGAAGAAGCCGGAAAGCATTGAGATCCGGAATACAGCAGTCAAGTATATGGCGAACCGTGGAATCAGCAAGGAAGTAACAGAACGTTATTATATCACCACTCTGAAAGATGATGATAACATCCTGATGTTTCCATTCTACGATGCCGACAATCAGCTGCAATTTATCAAGTATCGGAACCTGACTTATCAAAAGGATCAGGGCGGATCAAAAGAATGGTGTGAGGCAGACTGCAAGCCGATCCTGTTTGGGATGGCACAATGCAATCCGGCAAACAAGACTCTGATCATGACGGAGGGCCAGATCGACAGCCTGAGCGTTGCGGAAGCAGGATACGAAAACGCCGTATCTGTTCCAACTGGGAAAAACGGTTTTACTTGGATTCCACATTGCTGGGACTGGTTGCAACAGTTCGAAAAGCTGATTGTCTTCGGAGATTTCGAGCGGGGAGCAATGACACTCCTTCCGGATATGAAAGCCAGATTTAATGGCCAGATATGGCACGTTCGCCCAGAGGACTACAAGGATTGTAAAGATGCGAATGAGATTTTGCAGAAGTACGGTGTGGACGGGATCCGCGCCTGTATCGAAAACGCAGTACAGGATCCGGACGCGCACATTATCAGGATGGCGGATGTAAAGCCTTCCGACATGGTAGGTATGCCACACATCCCAACAGGCTTTAAGCAACTGGATCGGCTTCTTGGCGGGTTTTATTTCGGGCAGGTGATACTCGTTAGCGGACGGCGCGGAAAAGGCAAAAGCACACTTGCATCACAATTCCTGTGCAAAGCGCTTCACGCTGGCCAGAGCTGCCTTGCGTATTCCGGCGAACTGATTCATGAGAATTTTCGGGAATGGATGGACAGGCAGCTTGCGGGGCCGGAAGATCTGAAACAGATCAATAACGATGCTGAAAAGGTTGATTGGACGCTTCAGGAATGGCAACGGAATCGTCTACACGATTGGTATTATCACACGATGTTTCTTTACGATGAGGCCGGAAACAATGGAGAGGAAACGGAAAGCCTGATTCAGACTGTGGAGAAAGCAGTTCGTGAATACGGTATCCGGGTAGTTCTGCTGGACAATCTCATGACAGCGCTTGAAGAAAACCTTAGCGCGGATCTGAACAGGCTACAAAGCAACTTTGTCCGTCAGCTGGCGAGAATTGCCAGACAGTACAACGTGATCATTTTCCTTGTTGCGCATCCGAGAAAACGGAAGGGGGACGGTGGAGATTTTGACGCTGATGATGTGATGGGCAGCGGGAATATCACAAATGCGGTGGATGTTGTATTGAATTATGACACGGGGCCGGACAGGTTCAACAAGCCGGATAGGATTCTTTCAGTAAAAAAGAACCGTCTGAGCGGCGATCTGGATGATGGAATCCCGCTTTGGTACGATCCGGCTAGCAAGCGCATATCAGAAACGAAAGACGATTTTTCATGGCCTACTGACATGAAAATCAAACAGATGGAAGTCGTTCACGATGTAAGCCTGCCGTGGGGTGATGACTATGAAGGATGATCGATATCGGAAAGCGCTCGCTGACATTTATCGGTTCGTCGAAACTTACGAAGAAGTCCCGCCTGGAAAGGATGAGGAATATTGGGAGCGACTTGTGGACGATCTTAAAAACATCGACAAGAAATACGACAATCAGGTAATCCGTGAATGGCTGATCGGAATCCTTGAAGGATTTCAAACAGCATGGGAAAACGCACACAGCGCAAAGGAGGCACACCATGAACCGCGCAGAATGTGAGGAAAAGATCATCAAGGAATTCGAGAAGATCGTAGAGATCTACAAGATGTACAACCCTGACGGGAAGTATCTCGACATGACATATGTCGCAGAAGATGATGCGGCGTACATCAATGCCCATAATGAGTATTGGCACGGCGGAGCAGATGCGAATCGGGTGCTGGTTGCGTCAAAGAATCTGACAACCGGCGAATATAGCTAAATCGTATTGATTGACTGCCCGGATTAAGCTCGTCCCGTGAGGCGGCATCCGGGAATGAAAAGGAGTGAAACGACCTTGAGCAGACCGGAAGAGGGAAGACCAGATCTGAACCGGCGCGAAAAGCACGGGATGGAAATCATCCTGGCTTGCGCGAGCGAGATGCATAAATGCGATGCGGTCTTAAAGGATCGTCTGACCGCGAATGAGCGAAGAGGATATGCGTATTTTAAATCGGCGCTGGGCCTGTTGGATAAAGCGCTTGGGCTGATTTATAAAACGGTACCTTTCCGACAGTTGGAGCAGGTGGAAGCTATTTGTAAAAAGGGTTATGTGCAGATATCCATGCCATCTGTAATCGATATACCTGGATATACTCCTATAAAGGATTCAGACGTTAACACCATTGTAGGCGCGGCGGTGAACAATAAATGCGCCATTTGTGTCAATGATGGGCAAGAATGCACAAAATGCGAATTGCGGAAAACGCTAATGTGTATCTGGCCGCCAAAGGAACTGCCACGGTACGGAGGATGCCCATATCAGGGAGTTCGTTGGAGGGAATCAGCATATGAGCCGGAAGGGGAGGAAGGTTGATGGGAAGATATCGAAAAGTTAGCGCCCCGCTGGATCCGGAAGCGGCCGAGCGGAAACGGATTAAGGATGAACGGGAAGCGGCGATTCGGAAGAAGCTGTTTCCAGATCGGAAAGGATTCGCGGTCGAACACACCGCCGCTGGATGGGAATATCTGCCAAATGTCGTGCGCGGGTGCGTGTGTCATTGCAAGCCTGTTGTGGTACTGGCAATTGATCGAATGGATTATCTTGATCCGGGCTATGTCCCGAGATGGATCTGCATCTGTCAGGATTGTTTTATCCGGACGGAGGACAGCCGATCTCCGGAGCAAGCGGTAAATCGGTGGAATCACGGAATGCTTACGGAGCTGAGCAGGTTGTTACACCGGAAGCTCGATTTAGATCGGGTTGGGATGCAAAACCTCTTGAACGGCATCGGAAAACAGGCGGGTGATGAGCTGGTTGGATACTATCGTTTGCTGCGGGAGCTGGAAGCGGAAGGGGGTCACACGAATGAGAAAAAATCCGCTCGCGCACGCATCAGGGATTTAGAGGGGTTCTTTCGGGAAAGTTTCTTTTTTGAGGGTCTGGATCGGGAATATATGATCGAACAGCTCCGGAAGAGGGGAGAAGAAGACAGCGATGAACCGCAGTCGATCGAACTGAAACGGAAGAAAGCCAGGGAAAAGTATCATCGGACGAAAAACAGAAGGGAAACGTTATAAATCAATAATAACGGGTTTGGGGTGGACGGGGAATTATTATTGATTTGGAAAGGAGCATCAAAGTTTGCGTGAGAGTGCTTGTTGCTTGTGAAGAATCGCAAGAAGTGTGTAAGGCATTTAGGGCAAAAGGGCACGAAGCATATAGTTGTGATATCCAAGATTGTTCAGGCGGTCATCCTGAATGGCATCTAAAGGTCGATGCGCTTGAGATGTTAAAAATTCGTTGGGATTTGATAATTGCCCATCCACCATGTACATACATGACTAATGCCGGAGCCGTCAGGATGAGGGTGGGGGGGGTATTGCAGGAAGAACGATATAAAAAGGCCATGGAGGCAAAGGCGTTTTTTATGAGATTCTATGATGCGGATTGCCCCAAGATTGCTATTGAAAATCCAACACCAATGAAGATTATCGGACTCCCGAATTATACGCAGGCGATCCAGCCATATTGGTTTGGGCATCCATATTCAAAACGAACATGTTTGTGGCTGAAGGGACTTCCACCGCTGGTGCCGACAGAACTATTAGAACATCATGAGCCATATGTAAACGGTGGATGCAAAGATGCGCATGGGAACTATCGGAGATTTCAGGGAAGAAACGAACGCGATCCAAAGACACGGAGCAAAACATTCTCAGGGATCGCAAAGGCAATGGCCGAACAATGGGGATAAGTGAGGTTTAGAACGGAAAGGAGCAGATGATGACCGATAAAGAAAAGCTTATTGTAGCAATCGAACGAGCAAAAGAGCAATCAGAAGAATATGGGTTAGATCGTATTCTTGTTGACTTTAAAGCGGCAGACATGATTCTGAAACTGCTGAAAAAGCAGGAATGGCATATGCTCACAGAAGACGATGACGGTATTATTCACGGCTTACCGGGTGACGATGGGCAGTATCTCATGACAGACGGGAAAGATATCTGGATTGATGAGTATGTGGACGGCGTTGCTGATGGAATCATTCTTGATAGTGGACGAGATATTAGAGAGATAACGGCATGGATGTATATGCCAGAATTGCCGAAGCAAGACGGGCGGTGACATGGAATGTATGACAGAAAAGAAGTCATGAGCTGGTTGGAAGGGCTGACAGATGAAGACTGGCAGCGGTATCACAGTGACAGCGAAGTTAGGAATATCGCTAAAGCGGCGTTGGAATTGCTGAAAGAACAGGATCCGATGCGGGTATTATCTCAGCGAGAATGTGAGACATTGCCAAATCATTACGAAATAAAAGGTTTTTGCCCCAAGTGCCATCAAACTGTAGAGTGGCTTCTTAACCGATCATATTGCGGATTCTGCGGACAGTGTTTAGAGTGGAAATGAACGTTCAGATCACAGAATGCAAACGAAATATCCCGTGCGTGGATTGCGATAATGAGAAATGTTGGTTCCATGGTCAATTAATAGCTGATTGCCCGCTTTACAAATGCAACAGATCGGATGGTCTGTATGAAGACTGCGAAACGTGCGATCTTTTGAAAGAGCATATGAAGGCAATTTATGAGGACAGGAGGTGAAGCGAATGAAAGAAATAAAAACTGTTATACAGGAAATCATTGACGCTCAAAATGCCGATCCTTTTGATGCAGAAGCAACCACAGATGCATTAACGGACGCTCTTGAATTGTTGGAAAAGCAACCAGAAATAGTCTTGTGCAAGGATTGTATTTCTTGGGATAAAGGCCATACGGAAGAGTGCAATAATTTAGACAGTATTTGTTTTCACAATGGATGGTGTAAGCCGGACTGGTTCTGTGCAGATGGCGAAAAGGCGGTGAGGTTGAATGAATGACGATTTAATCAGCAGATCGGCATTGCTGGAGGCATACGATAAAGCGCACAAAGGGCCACCGGGAGGAGCGAGAAAGCTGATCGAGGAAGCGCCGGAAGCGGTCATCAGATGCAAAGATTGCAAAAACTGGAAACCGGGCGAAATAGTTCGTGACAATTTTATTCCACCGCGATGTGATTTAAACGGCGGTGGATGGTCATCTGACAATTATTGTTCGTGGGCTATACGAAAGGAGGATTGATCTTTGATGATTCCTGAATGGTTCGCTAATATGTTCTTTATCTTCTTTGCGGTCGTGTTCGGTTGCGGTATCATACTGGCGGTGATTGTGCTGATCGGGATCATCCGTGCCGTGATCGATGATGAACGGAAGAAAGGTAAAAAGCCATGACGGATGTGATCCTGATTCTGATCCTGGCTTTCCTGTTCGGTATCCTGACCGGATACATGATAAAATGGAGGTGATGCAGAATGTGGATTGAGCTGCATGGTGCGTCCGAAGAGTGGACATCCGGAGAGCGGGAGTATGTTGAGCGCGGAAAGATCTGTGTCAATATGAGCCGGGCCGATGCGTACTATGATCACACGATCCTTTTCCACGATAACAACAAGATCCGGGTGATGGAAACAGTGGAGGAAATAAAACAATGCTTGACTTGTATCGAATGAGATGCCTTCTTAATCGGCTTCCTACAGCAGAAATCAATGTTGCAGAAGCTGTTGCAAGAGCGACAAAAACCACAACGACGCTTACCGGTATGCCGAGAGGATCAGGGACCAGTGATCAGACCGGAGACGGCGCAATCATGCTTACCATTGCAAAGGAGGCGCTGGATAATATCCAGGAAGAACTCGCCGCAATGCGGGCGGAACTTGTCCCACTGATTGAAAGATTGGAAGATCCTACACTAAAGAAAGCAATAACGAGCAGATACATTGAAGGGATGAGTGTTCGTGAGGTTGCGTGTTCTATGAGTTATTCGGCTTCCCAGATATATCGAAAGCTAAAGCAAGCAGAACTATTGATATCCGCGATGTAAGATGCGATTGATGATAAACGTATTTCGTGGTAATGTTAAGCTGGTCTTAAGGACCAGAGGAAAGAGTGCCTGTAGCAGCCGGGCACTCTTTTCTAATGCGGGGGCCGCAAGTGTGTACTCCTTCTTGCGGTGGGACGTGCTATACGCTTTATGCGCGTGAGGAGGGACGGCACGGTGAAAACAGATCCGGGCTTTGCAGATGCATTTTATGTGTCATTTGCCTGGAGAAAATGCGCTGCTGGTTATAAGATGTCTGTCGGCGGCTTGTGTGAAGAATGCCTGAAGCAGGGGCTGATTACGCCAGCGCAGGAAGTACACCACAAGATACATCTTACGCCGCAGACAATCAACATCCCAGAGATAGCCCTGAACTGGGACAACCTCGAAGCACTTTGCAAGGATTGCCACCTTAAGCAACACAGGAAGCAGAAGCGCTGGCAGGTTGACGAATCCGGGGCGGTTGTACCGAGGGATCACCCCCCTTAATCAAGATTTTATCGAAAACGGCGCAGG
>Ga0326513_10000416_pt1 | contig 35912 bp, 55 predicted proteins | sample 2_2465_0518_D_FD_203654 | JGI IMG/M metagenome (GOLD analysis project Ga0326513, IMG submission 203654) | Bovine rumen microbial communities from UC Davis, California, United States - 2_2465_0518 | ecosystem: Host-associated > Mammals > Digestive system > Stomach > Rumen | place: USA...
TCCTCGATGAGCTTACCGAAGAAGTTATGGCATACAGTGATTTCGTAAAAATCAATGAAAGAACATGGATAAAAAAATAATGAGGTGGCTTACAAATGATAGAAATACCAAAAAACAGGGTACTCAGCGAGAAAAGAAGCGGGAAACAGGTTATATCTATTCATAGAAAATATGTCAGCTCGCTTAATCAGGTGTGCAGTCTGGACAGTAATTATGAATATGACTATGCTCTCTATCTTGATTATCTCTATGACAGCGGTCAGATCGCCGGATGGGTACGCAACACAACAAAATTTGGATTCTCTGAGGAAGTCGAAACAAGAGGAAGAAAACAGCAGGCTTACAGACCTGACTTTATTGTTTTCTACAAAGACGGCACCTATGAGATACACGAAGTAAAAGGCTGGATGAATGAGAGAAGTGAAACTGTACTTGCACAGTTTGCAAAGGACTATTCAGGGCTTAAAGTCGTTGTTATCGGTAAATTTGAGATGCTTTCCTTACAACAGCAATTCAAAGATAAGCTCTGGGGCTGGGCGGTGATAAAATGAATAAACTTAAATTCGGAAAATTTTACATTGACGTTTATGATGAAATGCCGGATGGATGGAAAATTCAGGCTAACGCAACAACAAATCCTAAAGGATATGTGTGGATCACGAACGGTCTGCCGCAATTCAGCGGTAAAAAAATATATGCTTTCTTGAAAACTGATGAAAGTTGTCGGCAGTTAAAAGAAAAATATGATTGTATCGGAGATTTTTGAGGAGGATAACAATGTTTGATAAAAAAGAAAATTCCGCCGCCGGCACGGATGCACCGACAGCGGAACTCGAAATAAGGTCTGATATCAGTATAAATCATACTGACGGAAAAATCAAGATGATAGAAATAGAAAATCTTCTTCATCATCCCGACAACCCACGAAAAGCTATAGGCGATATCTCGGAACTTACCGACAGCATACGCAAAAACGGTATTATGCAGAATCTCACTGTTATTCAGTCGGACAAGATAGGTTTTTTCTATGTTCTGATCGGAAACAGGCGTTTTGAAGCTGCAAAAAGAGCGGGGCTTGAAGTTCTTCCCTGTCTGATCGCAGAAGGTCTGAGCAAGGCGGAACAGGTCGGTATCATGCTTGAAGAAAATATGCAGAGGAATGATCTGACCGTCATTGAACAGGCTCAGGGGTTTCAGCTTATGTTTGACTTAGGCGAAACTGTACAGACTATCTCTCAGCGGACAGGGTTCTCCGAAACCACTGTCCGGCGAAGGCTGAATATTGCTCAGCTTGACAGTGATACGCTCCGGAAAGCACATGAGGAGTGGCAGGTATCCCTTGACGATCTCAGAGAGCTTGAAAAGATAAAGAATGTAAAGAAAAGGAATGAACTGCTTAAAAGATCACACAGCTCATCTGTGCTGAAAAATTTCATAATCAATGAGCTGAGGGAAGAAAAAGCAAAAGTATGCAAGGCGGCCATAGATAAGCTGATGAAAAGCGCAGGAATACCTTTTGACGCGGAAGCGAGAAATATCATCTGGGACTCAGGCAAGGTCGAAACCGTTAAAAAATTTGACCTTACTGCTGATCCGCCGATAAAGCTTACTTTCAAAGTTGAGGACGGGATGATATACACGCAGAGTTATCAGACGATATACGTTCTCAGGAAAAAGAAGAAAGAGAAAAAAGAACTGACCGAAGAGGAAAAGAAGCAGCGAAAAATAAAATCAAATTGCAGACATGTATTTGAGATAACTAAAGAAATAATCAAAGCGATGAGGTACTATCTTGAACAGCTGATCAAGGAAAAATCTTCCGGGCTTATGGGTGGTGGTAATTTCTGTTCTGATCGGGAGCTTCGCTTTGCATGGGATATACTTATGGATATTCACGGTACTGCCAGACTTAATGATTTTGTCGGAATATTCATGGACAAGTCATACTATCAATTAACTGATGATGAAAGAGAAACTGTCAGGCAAAAGCTTAAACGTGTGCCTGTAGCATTGCAGATCGCTCATGTAGCAGTACATGCACTGGAGATCAGCCGAAGTATGATTGAAAGCTATTCGGGTTATTACGATGCGTCAGCGGCAAAAGGTTATGTTGATCTTTATAACTTGCTGCGAGGATGGGGATTTCGTTTCCCGGAAGACAGAGAGCAGGAATTTGAAGATGTACTCGAGGGTGAAAGCGAACTTTATTCAGTGAATAATGAATAGTGAATAATGAATAATGTTAGTAACCGGCACTGTACAGCTGTGTGAGGAGCTTTGAATAAACTACAGGAGATGAACTGAATGGAAAACATGACATCAATACTTAAAAGCCTGGGCGAAACTCTCAGGCTCACGGACGCGGGCAAGAACATAGTGAGCATTGTGCCTGTGACCGTGCCCAAGGGAAATAAGGATTATTTAGGTGTGGCTGCCCGCGTTACATACAAGAACGGACACATGAAGGATATAGACATAGACTGCGACAGCGGTATTGCTGCTGTATTTGATGTGGCGAAATGCCTGTGCTACTAAGGAGCTGAAAATATGGACAAGCTTGATATAAACTCGGATGTATTCGAAAAGCTGAGAACTGATTTTAATTTAGTGCCTATCAGTTCTGAACAGATGAAGTTTTAAAAGGTGGAGTGAAAATGATACTGACTTTTAAGCCGGGGGCGGCACTTGATTATGATTCCGAGGAATACTGCCCGCATTGTGACAGCATGATACCTGTTATTATTAACGGTTTTAATGACATGACAGCAATATGTCCGGTGTGCGGTAAGACTCTGGTGCTGTGCAGCTTCTGTGACAGCAAAAAAGACGGCAGCGGGTATTGCGACTGGGTCGGCGATGTCAAAAGCTGTTATATGATCGAGAAAGCAAAGCAGGAGAAAGAGAAATGGGGGATAGATGAAATGGAACAGAGTACATATGATCACATAGAGCGCAAAAGTGATGCTGCTGCATTTAAAGCTATTGACGGTCTGAGAAAGCAGATAAATCAGCTTGAAAAGGCTCAGAACAGTCTTATCGAAAATGAACCGGAAGAGGCAGGGGCGGTCATAAAGTATTCGGATCAGCTGTTGTATCTGTACGGGGAGCTTGAAGAAGCGGAGGAGTACGGGAAATGACTGTAATAACTATCGGAGATTGCGCAGTCGTTACGCAGGGGAAAAATATAGACAAAAAATTCCTTAACACCGATAAAAAGGGACTGCCGGAAAAATCCTTTAAGGACAGCGGCACAAATGTTAATACTTGTCTTGTTATAGTTAATAAAAAAGGAGCAGTGTGAAAATGAAAGCTAACTGGAAGGTTCCGCTTTCGCCGCAGGCACGGCGGCTCTTCAATGAAGTATTTGAAGAACTGGCGGAACAGCGGAAAAAAGAACAGAACGAAAGTATTATTCGTGCGCTGAAGCTTTCCTGCATTGTGCTTAATGATGAATTCGGTTTCGGGAAAGAAAGGCTTAAAAGGTTCCTGAATCTGGTTACAGCTGAAAGCGACGATGTTTTCCGCATGCCCACCAGATGGGCACACTATGATGACAGACTAAAAGATATGGGGATCAATCTGCCGAGAGAAGACGTTGAAGCAAGGGAAAAGCATTCAGAAGAAGTTAAGAAAAAAAGGAGAAGATCATGAAACAGAATTCGATCACGGGACTGAATGAAACGGACTATCCGGAGAAAGTTGTTGTTCTGCCCAAAGACAAGCTAAGCAAATACCAGAAAGAACTGATAAGGGCAGTGTGCAGAGTAGGCAGCGGCGATATAGAGAAGATCGCTGTCGGGTTGCTGGAGCTGAAATTCTGCACGCCCGCAACAGCTCTGGATGTGGCGGTAGAGTCGGGGATCATGTCTGACGGTATCGCTAAGGGAGTAAGACTTATGATGTTTACCGAAAGCGAGAGAAAAAGACTTTTGGATATCATCAGAAAAAGGCAGGAAGAAAAGAGCACTGACAGTGGAGATGATGAAATGAGCAGTAAAAAGCGGGCAGAAGATCAGGATAATGCTCTGGTCTCTTTATATGCAGAAGGACATACATACAAGGAGATCGGAGAAAAGCTGGGGTTATCGGAAACGACAGTTCAAAAAAGAGCGGCTGAACTCAGGAAAGCCGGACGGATAAAGAGCAAATATTTTGTGTGGGATGAGGAAAAATGCGGAGAGCTTGTAAAGCTTATTGATTCAGGGGTCTCAGTCAAAGATGCTGCGAAAAGATTCGAGATTACAGAAAGTGCTGTAAAAAACAAATATTCAAGACTTACAGCGGGAAAAGAGGGCAAAGACGGTGAAGAAGAAAACAAGGATATCGAGAAAAAGACATCAGTGGTGGCTGAGAGTCAGACACAGGGAAAGGACGTTCAGCAAGTGGAAAAAGTCGGGAAAGAAAAAGTTCAGGAAATAAAAGAAAATATTGCAATATTCAAAAATGGAGATGCTTCCGGGGAAACAATTGGGGAAAAGCCTGTTGCCGGCCCGCTTTCCCCATTCCTGATAGGAGGAAACGGAAAGCTTATTGGCGGCGCAGACAATATGGTGGTAAACTTTACGGTTTCCGATGATGAACAGTCCTCTCATGAGGAACAAATTGTCGGGATAAAGCTCAGGGTGGCTGACTCTCTGGCGGTATATCTTGATAAGCTTATAAATGCTGATGTTCCCGATGCTGAGATGATCAGCGAAACGTTGACAGCGGTAAGAGAAATACTTGACGAAGTAGTTTAGCTCAGAGCATAAAGTGTCATTCTGAGGAGCGAAGCGACGAGGAATCTTTCTGATCGGCTGCTTTCGTGATAAAGATCCCTCGCTTCGCTCGGGATGACAACGTGGGACTCGGGATGACAACGTGGAACTCGGGATGACAGCGTGGGACTCGGGATGACAACGTGGGACTCGGGATGACAACGTGGGACTCTGAGCAGTTAAACATTATTCATTATTAATTATTCATTAGCAAAAGGGGTGTGTTGATTTGGATGAAAGAGAAGAAAGGCTGACAGGTGCCGCTTGTGTCGGAGTGGTTGTGGGGTTTTTTGCGTTAATACTCGGGATTGCGTTCTATAATCCGGTGAATGATCTGCCAAGAGTGACCGATAAGCGGTTTATATCGGAACATATCGAGATCGTTGAAGCGGGCGGCAGCTACTTCAATGTACAAGCTCCCGAAAAATATGAAATTCAGTTGGACGGTGAAGAATGGGTCGAAGTTACCGAACGTGAATATCTCTGCGCTCATATCGGAGAACGGTTCGAGGACAGAAGAAAGGACTGAAAAAATATGGAAAAGAAAATGTGTAAAAATTGCAGGTATGCCGTGGAGTTTCGCTTCTCCTTCGCTAAATCAAATAACAAGTGCTGCGTCAGGCGCAGTGATCCCGATAAAGGCAAGGTTCTGCTTGTGGCGGATTCGTACTGCTGCCGGGGGTGGAAGTCTGCCGTTAGCGCTCTTGACGGGATATGCAGGTCTATAAAAGAAACGGGTAGAAGATATGAATACTAAGGAATTTTACAGAGTGGCTGATGAGCTGGGCAGGTCAAGGCTGGAACTCGCCGGGCAGGGAGTCAGGTACAGTATGGCACTCCGCTCATACTCCCAAATCAAGGTTTATGTCGCCGGAACATGGAATGATATGCTTGATATGGCTATCGCTCAGCTTAAGGAGCTTTACGATCACGGAAAGCTTTCTAAAGATGATTTCGTTACTCTTATCGGTGGCAGGCTGCTGAAAGAACTAACGCTCAACAAGTGGGAGGAAAGAGAAAATGAGTGATGATCTAATAAGCAGAAAGGCGGCGATTGCTTTTCTCCAAAGCATACCTTATATCAAAGAACACCCGAATATGGGGGAGTTGATGAAAGAGTGGATTGAACAAATACCCGGCGGTCAACCTAAAACAGGGCAGTGGATTTACAAAGAAAGAAATATTTTAATAAACACTGGTCGTGTCAGCTATGGAGAAAATGGAGCGGTACAGGAAAAGCGGTGGGCAAAGGTAAAAAAGCCTTATTGTTCAGAGTGTGGATGGTATGAGAATAGCGAGTATGAGGCTACACCATATTGCCCCAACTGCGGTGCAAGAATGAAAAGCGAGGGCGAAAAAGGTTATAAAACAGTACATTGACAAAGGATGCTGATTTGTAGAGGGACAGGCTTTTGAGTCTGTCTCTTTTTTTACTATATCTTGAACTTATGGGGACGTACTTTTGACTTATAATATACAAAATGTAGCTAAGAGCGTCTTCCGTTTGTCATTCCGGGGAGCAAAGCGACGAGAAATCTTTCTGATCGGCTGCTTTCGTGATAAAGATCCCTCGCTTCGCTCGGGATGACAACGAGGGCAGGATGACAACGAGGGCAGGATGACAACGAGGGCAGGATGACAACGAGGGCAGGATGACAACGTGGGACTCGGGATGACAACGTGGAACTCGGAGCAGATAAACATTATTCATTATTAATTATTCATTAAAAAAGGGGTGAGACGGTTGAAAAGTGAAAAGGTTATTGACAAGGTTGAAAAAGAAGTCAAAGAGCTTAAAAATTGTTTTTACTGCGAAGGTGAGGCTATACAAGGCACTATACCGGGAAGAAATTATGTCGGTGTGCCCGGGTTCGTTTCAACCGTTTACTGCAAATGCTGTCACAGGATGGTATCCGCTTTCGGGGAAAGTGCCCGGGCAGCTTCTGTAATGGCTCGCTCCTACTGGAACAGGGGTATTAATGACGGGGTAGCGACAAATGACTGATTTTGAAATATATTTTACCGCCGTTTATGACGGGCGGATCGTCGCCTGTGAAAAGCTTAAAAAGGCGGCGGAAATGCTGCTTACGGAGTTCCGGAAACCGGGCAGGTTTCATTTTGACCGCAATCTTGCCCGAAGACCTATAGAGTTCATTGAATCCTTCTGCTGCAAGCCTGACGGACGGCTCGGGCAGCCGCTGACGCTGGAGCTGTTCCAGAAAGCGCGTCTTGAAGCCATTTTCGGGTTCGTGGACGACGATGATCTCAGGCAGTTTCAGGAAGTGCTTATAATCGAAGGACGTAAAAACGGAAAGACTACCGAAACAGCGGCGATTGAGCTTTATATGCTTATATGCGACGGCGAGGGCGCACCGGAAATATACAACGTTGCAACAAAACTCGATCAGGCTAAAAAGGCTTTTACAGCCTGTCTAAACATGCAAAGACAGTCGCCTATGTTATCTCGTTACACAAGAAAAAGAGCGGCTGATCTTTATTGTGAGGGTAATATGGGCTTTATCAAGGCTCTCAGCTCCAACAGCAACGGTCTTGACGGTCTGAACACTCATTTCGGGTGTGTGGATGAGCTTGCGGCTATAAAAAACCGTGATATTTACGATCTCGTCAAACAGTCTATGTCAGCAAGGCAGCAGCCTCTTATGTTCACAATAACTACCAATGGATTTATCCGTGAGGGCATTTTTGATGCGCAGTACGCTTACTCAAAAAAGCTTCTTTACGGCGAACTTGAAGAGAAAAACGAGAGGTTTCTGCCGCTTATATATGAACTGGATGACCCGAAAGAGTGGACGGATGAAAATGCCTGGATAAAGGCTAATCCCGGGCTAGGGACCGTAAAATCCTTTGAAGCACTCAAGGGCTATGTCAGCAAGGCTCTTGACGATCCGACGTTCAAACCGACTGTGCTTGTAAAGGACTTCAACATACCTCAGACTTCTGTATCTGGGTGGATGCCTTACGAAGTATTCAACAACAATCAGACCTTTGATATCCAAGATTTTGGCTATGGTGTAGGCGGATTCGACGCAGCAGACAGTGTTGATCTTAATGCTGCCAAGGTTATGTTCATGCGTCCTGATGATCCACACATCTACGTCAAATCCATGTACTGGATACCGGAAGCGGTCATTGAAGAGCAGCAGCGCAGGGGCAGCCGTGAAGGACGTGACAAGGTGCCGTATGATCTTTGGATAGAACAAGGGTATCTTCGTACCTGCCCCGGGCGCAAGTGCGACAAGCGTATTTTCCTTGAATGGTTCACGGAGCTGAGGGATGAATACGACATCTACACGCTTTACATCGGATATGACCCGTGGCATATCGACGACACTTTACTTGCGCAGTTTCGTGCAGAATTCGGTGATAAGTGCATGATACCGGTACGTCAGGGTGTGTATACAATGTCAAGACCCATGAAGGATCTTGCGGCGGATTTTGCTGAGGGAAATGTTATATATGACAACAATCCGATAGACAAATGGTGTTTATTCAACACCGAAGTCAAGACGGACATTAACGGCAATATTCAGCCTGTAAAGAAAACCGACAGGACTCAGAGAATTGACGGCAGTGTCGCTCTTATCTGCGGTTACATAGTCCTACAGGACAACAAGGACAAGTTTATTTATCTTAATGAATAGGGCTTCGCAGCAATTAGCTTTTAGTTCAAAGCTCAAAGCATGGCGTATCAGGCCGCTTTCGTGATAAAGATCCCTCGCTTCGCTCGGGATGACAACGATGGCAGGATGACAACGTGGAACTCGGAGCAGATAAACATTATTCATTATTAATTATTCATTATTCATTAAAAAAAGGTGGTTGTGATGGGGCTGTTTTCGAGGAAGGAAAAGAAAATTGAAAAGGCACTCGGGGAGTATTTCAGCTTGTTTTCTGCTTATTCTCCTGCATTCAGCAGCTTCAGCGGCGGTATCTATGAGATGGAGCTGACAAGGGCGGCGGTCCATGCCTTTGCTGTACACGCTTCAAAACTCAAGCCCGAAATTGCGGGCAATGCGCCCGGCAACAGGGCATTAGAGAGGCGTTTACAGTTTCAGCCGAATAGTATCATGGATACAAAAAAGTACCTGTACAGGCTGGCTACAGCTTATGCTGTGGAAAACAATGCCGTTATTGCGCCAATAGAAAACAGGCTCGGGCAGATCGAGGGCTTCTATCCTCTTATTCCCTCCAAAATTGAGCTGAGGGAATATCAGGGGGAAGTGTACATAAGATACCGGCTTGACAATGACAATTATTTTGCAATTGAGCTTGAAAAATGCGGGATACTGAACCAGTTCCAGTTCAAGGACGAACTCTGGGGCGAGAACAACAAGGCTTTTAGATCAACTCTTGAGCTTATAAACGTTCAGAATCAAGGTATCATTGCAGCTATAAAAAATTCCGCAGCAATACGATTTATTGCAAAGCTTGTACAGCCGCTCAAGCCTAAGGATGTTGAAAAGGAAAGAGATTACTTCAACAACTTCTATCTCGGCTCGGCTAACAACGGCGGGGCTATGGTAATTGACAGCAAATATCAGGATGTAAAGCAGATAGAGTCAAAACCTGTGGCCATTGATGCGGCGCAGATGGATCAGATCAAACAGAACGTGTTCAATTATTTCGGAGTCAACGAGAAAATATTACAGAACAGTTTTAGCCCCGATGAATGGAACGCTTTTTATGAGGGCAAAATTGAGCCCTTTGCGCTGGAACTGTCGCTTGTACATACCGATATGCTATTCACGGACAATCAGAAGGCTTACGGGAATCAGGTGTTTTTCAGTTCCAATCGTCTGCAATATGCTTCAATTGCTGACAAAATAAGCTTTGTAAAAGAATTCGGCGACAGAGGCGGACTGTCCATTAACGAAGCCCGTGAAGTATTCAATATGGCACCGGTCGAGGGCGGTGACATACGTTACATAAGAGGCGAGTATAAAAATGCTGATGAGGGCGAAAGTGAAGCCCTCAGAACAGGAGATGAGGATAATGCCGATAAAGCAGGAAAGGCAGTACAGGCAGATGCCGGTACTGACTCAGCAGGAACAGAACAAGAAGAGGATAAACAGTGACTTCTACGTTGAAGGCTTTGCCGCAAACTACGAAAGATATATACTGTTTGATTTTGATGACGGTCCGATCTATGAACAGTTTCAAAAAGAGAATTTCAGAAATACCGATATGTCTGATGTTATCATGCAATATGATCACTGCGGCAGAGTTTTGGCAAGGATGAGCAACAAAACGCTTATCGTTGAAGTCAGTGACAGCGGTTTATTTGTGGCGGCGGATCTGTCAAAAACCGATGCTTCGAGGGGGCTGTACAGCGACATATCTACCGGCATGGTCACTAAAATGTCCTGGGCTTTTCTGCCCGGAGAAGTTGATTATGACCCTGAACAGCGGTTGATCACTTACAAGAACATACGAAAAATATATGACGTTTCGGCAGTGTCGCTGCCCGCAAATGATACGACATCCATAGGTACACGCTCGTTTATTACAGCGCAGATGGAGTTTGTACGGGCTAAGGTCAGAGAATCCGCTAAGAAAAGGCTTGCGCTCAAGCTGATGTTAGCACTTAGTGAATAGTGAATAGTGAATAGTGAATAGTGAATAGTGAATAGTGAATAGTGAAGCCGGGACGGCTAAAAAATGACACTTAGCGGATGGGCTCAGAGTCGACAAACATTATTCATTATTAATTATTAATTATTCATTAAAAAAGCCTTTCGGCGGAGTGACCGGGGCGCAGGCGGGGAGTTCGCCTGTATTTTGTACGAATACAGACAATTTATGACATGAGAAAGGACGAAAAAACAATGAGAACACTTGCGGAAATTATCGCACGTTTGAAAGAAATTCAGAATGAAATGGAGAATGAGGGTGCTGATATTGACGCTCTCACAAGAGAAGTCAACGAACTTCTTGAAGAAAAGAGAGATCTTGAGTCTAAGGCGCAGGCAAGAAATAATCTGCTTGCTCTGATCGCTCAGGGAGTAGAGGGTGAGCCTGTTGAAGGCGGTGGAGAGAATTACGGTGACGGACCACAGATGAACCGCGCTATGAAGCGTTCTATGGCACATCTGCCCGAAAGCAAGGCGGAGATCGATCTTGAAGAACGCAAAAAGCGCGCTCAGGAGCTTGTGGAAAGGGGAAAGATCGTTATTTCCGGAGCTGAACAGCGTGCGCTTATCCTGAACGGCGGGCATATCGCTACACCTACCAAGGTAAGTGGTATCAATGACATCCCCGGCGTGGTTTCCTCTATCGTTGACATGGTAACGGTTGAGGATTGTACGGGTATGAGCGCAGACAATGTGGCTTATCAGGTTACCGAGTCTTCCGCTTCTGCCGTGACTGAGGGCGTGGCACCGACTGCATCAGAGCCTACATTCAACTATGTTACCATTACACCGTCTGTATGGGGACTTATGGCGTATGTGGGTGAACAGATCAGAAACCAGTCGCCGCTTGACTACGAAACCAAAGTAATTGCGGCAGTACGCAAGGCACTGCGCAAAAAGGCGGCTGAAAAGATCAAGGATGCTGTATACGCTTCCGCTCTTGCGGATGAGATCACTATGACGGCTATCGGGGCGGACACTCTGCGCAAGATCGCGCTGGGTTACAGTGCGGACTCTATCGTTGACGGCAATGCTGTGCTTTTCCTCAACAAGGCTGATCTTATCGCTTTCGGCGATGTAAGAGGAACCAATGAGAAAAAGGCAGTCTATGAGGTCACTCCCGACACAGCCAACCCCAACACGGGTATCATTAAAGACGGCGGACTAAGTGTGAAATACTGTATCCTTCCGGAAGCTGATGCGCTTACGGGTTCGACTAACAGTTCTACAACTGCAACCAAGCCTACCATGTTCTACGGCAACCCCTCAAACATCAAGCTTGATCTTTTCGGCGGCATGAAGGTCTCGGTTTCCGAAGATTACAAGTTCGCTGAGGGCTTACTCTCTGTTCGTGGTGTGGCTTCATTCGGTGTTGATATGGTAGTACCTAAGGGTATTATGCGTATTGCTCTGCCGAAAGCTTCGTGATCATAGGGTCTTAAACTATAAACGGGAAAGGCGGTTTCTCTATGCTGGAAAGGATCAAACAGGCTCTCAGAATTTCAAATGACAGTCTGGACGAGGACATAGCTGAAAATATTGCGGCGGGGGTCGATGATCTCAGGCGCAGGGGCGTTGAAGCGGCGGTTACAAGCACCGAAAAGCTTGTTATACGTGCCGTTGAACTGTACTGCAAGTGGAATTACGACTATCTCGGCAAAGGCGACGCCTGGTATACGCATTATGAGGCTTTAGCCACTGCTATGGCTCTCGCTCAGGAGTACGCCAGCGACAAATACTGGGAGGATGTTAACAATGGAAATGAATGACCGTGTTATCCTTCAGCGCAGAGTCCCGGAAGGGGGATACGGCGGCGGGTATGAAGTACAAGCCGAAGCTGCCGTATGGGGACATCTTGAGGAAGTTTCCGCTTCTTTCCGTTCACGGCTCGGAGCGGCAGGAATGAGCGTTGACAAAACTCTCCATATGTGGCGGGCTGAGTTCGGCAGTCTTTCTCCTACTCATGTCGTTCTTAATGACGGCAGTGATTACAGGATAGACTCCGTCGGGACTTCTCTTAATGAACTGCTCGTCAAGCTCGTCTTAGTGAATAGCGGATAGCTCAGAGCTAAGGGCTCAGAGCTCAGAGCTGTGGAGGCTCGGGGGTTATGCTTTTGGCTGCGAAGCTGATTCCACTTTCCAAATTCCACATTAATAAAAAGGTGCGTGATGATATGGCGGATGATGTTTTTACTATGGAAGAGCCTGATATTGCTTCGTTTATCAAAGATCTGGACTTATGCAAACAAGAAGTAAGGCAGGCTGTTGCCGAAGGTCTCAACGAGGGCGGTAAAATTATCGCAGCTGAGATGAAAAGGCTTGCCGCGCCTATCTGTCATGTACTGCCTGAGTGGATATCAGCGGGCGGGATAGAACTGCAAAAAAACGGCAAGCTATCTATAAAAGTCGGGTACAGGGATTTCAGATCCGGTGACTGGCCTGTGATAGGGCTTATCTTTGAACATGGGCGTCCCGGGCAGTCTTCGTCAACACGGCAAAGTGAATACAGATGGTGGCATTACGCAACCAAAACCGGTAAAACCGCTTTTATGAAACAAAGAAAAGGACCTATACAGCCTCAGCCCCATATACGCAGAGGATTTGACAACAAAAAAATTGGCGCTTCCGATCTTATCATCAGAAAGGTCGAAGCGGTTCAGAAGAAGGCGATGACGTGAATGCAGTAAAAACCGTGGCGGACATACTGGCGGGAGCCGGGGTGGACGTCTACACTAAAATGCCCGAGTTTGGCAAGGGCGACAAGCCGGATGTGCTCGCTGTGATCTCAGCTTATGAAACTACAGCGGCAAGGAATGACGGGTCCTTAGCGGCAAGGTACTGTTACATTACCGTATCTGTTATGGGATTCTCCGAAACAGCTGTGGATAATGTCAAGGAAAGCGTTATCGCCTTGCTTGAAAGCAGAAGGATCCGCTACAGCGGATGCAGATATGCTGAGGATGAACTATTCCCGAAAGAGTTCAGAAGAGACCTGGAATTTGTTTTAGTGAATAGTGAACAATGAATAATGAATAGTGAATTACGGAAGGGAAAAAGGTATTGTTTGTGATAATAATTCCTGATTCCTGATTGAAAAAAAGGGGGAAATTATAATGAATGTTCTTGTAAATCATGACGTGAATGTCAGAAATATTGTAGTATGGCCGCTTACAAACAGCAAGACTGAACAGTGCGGTAAGGCTTACGCTTTCGGGGAACGCGCAAAGTCCGCGTCCTGGTCGCTTAACGCTAATACGCAGTTCGTGAACTCCGACGGTGTTACGGTAGGTTCGTATACCGGTATTCCCAACGGACAGGGTACGCTGGGACTAGCGGAGCTGACACCGGGCGAAAGGTCAATGCTTCTCGGGAATACTGCAGGCGGTGTGATTCTGAATAATTCTGTTATCAATATTACCAATGTGGGCAACAGGGATATTGCGCCTTATGTACGACTTGCGTTTATTACTGATACTGATAGCGAAGAAGGGCTCATTAACCTGTACAAGTTCCTCAGGTGCAAGTTCTCACCATACGAAAAAACTGTAGATCAGGTGAATGAGTCGGGACAGGCTACGTTCTCTACTATCTCTGTTCCGTTTAATTTCTTCAATACCTTCTCCACTAACGAGAACCTGACGGGTAAAATCTATGAAGCAAAGGGTGTTAATCCCAACACTGAGGAAGGCGCGGCATTTATTGAAAACTGGTTCACGGTAGGAGATTTCGTTGGAAGCGGTGGTTTGTATAACACGAATTCCGCAATAACAGTTAATAGTTTGCCTGTACTTGACGGCGGCACTATTAACAGCGGAAGTACTGTTACATTCATCGGAAGCGCATCGGGCGGCATTGCTCCTTACAAGTACAGCTATTATCTTAAAGCGCAGGGAAGCGACAGCTGGACTGCCGTTGCTGAGGACAGCAGCGACACCACTGCTACAAGGGAAGTAACTGTTGTAAGTGACACCGTTTATTATTTTAAAATCGTTGCTAAGGACGCTAACGGAGTCACAGCAACAAAGACTATCACAGCAACGGTTGTAGTCTGAGCAGGAAAGGTGAGCCGCCGCAAGCGGGTCGCGTGAGGTGTGCTTTGCGGCGGCAAAGCGGTCATCCGCAAGAATGACTTTGAAAGAATTTGCAAATTTTCAAAAAATTCTTATCTTCACACTTCACTCTTCACACTATTAAAAAGGGGTTTGGTTTTATGTTAAGCAGTCTTATAAGAAAGTCAAGTGTTGTACATATCAGGGGGAGAGAGTTTAAGATCAGGTTCTCTCTTAACGCGTTGCTTTACCTTGAAGTGGAGTATAAAAGCATTGAAAAAATACTTCAGACAGAGTATGACAAGTGGCAGATCGAAGACTGCTTACAGCTTTTAAGAGCAGGATTCTGTGACCTGCCCGAAAACCGTGAATGTGTTTCTAACAGGGATTTTACAGCAGTCAAGCCGCTGCTGTCTGAGCTGGGGGCGGCGGTCGGTATATGCGACCTGCCCCGCCTTCGCTTGGAGCTAATGATGGCAATATCGGAGAGCTTCAGCAAAAGCAGGGCGGCTGCGGGAAACGATGAGGAACACAACTACTATACGGGTTACGGACATTTGAGAGCGTTTTACTGCGACATAATAAAGCGTCCTGAGGAAGAGTTCTGGTCAAGCACACGGGCAGAGATCGACGACAGGATCGACAAGTACCTTGAAGTCAAGGGACAAAAGGAAAAGCCAGTCATCGTTAAAAGATATGATAGTTTGTAATGAATGGTGAATAGTGAATAATTATCGTCTTTCTGCGATCCAGGCATGAGAAGTATACATTATTCATTATTCATTATTCATTATTCATTAAAAAAGGGTGGTGGCAGTATGGCGGAGAGCGGAAGGTCTTTTGTGACGAATTTCGGGGCGGGAACAAAGTCATTTGAAGCCGGTATCGACAGGATGACGGAGTCGCTCAGAAAACTCCAAAAGGAATACAAGAACAACACTAAAGAACAAAAAGCGGCGTCAAAGGAAATCAAAGACGCTGAAAAGGAATTAGCCTTACTTGAAAAGGAAATTCAGAAAAACGGCAAGGCTACCGAAGGGCAGAAGAAAAGGCAGGAAGAGCTTAATGATGTGATCAGAGAGGCTAAGAAAAAACTCGATGATCTGAAAATCGCTCAGGCAGGGCTTAAAAATGAAATAGACAGCACCAAAAAGAAGATCGAAGAACAGAAAAATGCTATGGAGAAGTTCAAGACTTCTATGGATGACGCTAAGACCCATGCCAAAGACTTAGGTTCTGAGCTTGCGGGGCTTGCGGCAGCAGGTACAGCGGCAGTCGCCGGTATGGTATCTTACGGCAGGCAGGCGGCGCAGTGGGCGGACAGTATGAATACTCTGTCTAAAACCACCGGAATATCTACTTCAGAACTTCAAAAGTTTGAATATGCAACTCAGCTTATTGATGTTTCTATGGATACGCTCAGCGGAAGTCTGACTAAGCTGACCAAAAATATGGCTGCGGCAGCTGAGAACGGTACAGGGGCGGCTGCGGAAAGCTTCGATAAGCTGAATGTATCTATACTCGACAGCTCCGGACAGCTGAAAGACCGTGAGGAAGTTTTCTATGATGTCATTGAAGCACTCGGCAAAGTAGGGAACGAAACGGAGCGGGATGCCCTCGCGATGGAGATCTTCGGCAAATCCGCTCAGCAGCTTAACCCGCTTATCATGGGCGGAGCGGATGCGCTCAAGGCTATCGGCGATGAAGCGGAAAAGGCAGGGCTTATACTGTCTCAGGATCAGCTTGACGGACTTAACAAATTCAATGACGAAATAGACAGTCTTATCTCTAAAAGCAATTCTTTACAGCGGCTGACGGCTTCTCAGATGACTCCCGCTGTGGAAGGACTTCTTGAAGTGGCTGACGATCTGCTTGACGAGGTCAACGCTATGGCGCAGTCGGGAGAGCTTGAAACCGTTATGAAGTCATGGGGGGTTACCATCCGCAAGGGCGCAGAGGATCTCAAAAATCTTGTTATGTGGGTCGTTAAGCACAAAGAAGCAGTCGCAGGGGCGGCAGGTGCGCTGGCGGGTTACAAGATAGGTTTATCAATCGGTTCGATGGTCAACAGTCTGTGTGCGGCAATGTCTGCTCTCAAGGCGGCTACGGACAAAGAAACAACCAGTATGATAGCTCTTAACACAGCCATGAATTCTAATCCTATAGGAGTCGTTATAAGCCTTGTGGGTGCGTTGACGGGCGGTATATTAGCAATGTCTGCTGCAACTGCGGCAGCGGAAAGTAAAGTTGATGAGCTGAATAATGCTATGGAACGGGCGGCTTCTTCTTACGCTTCGAGTGCTGCTTCCGCTGAAAGTGAAGCTAAATATATCCAGTCTTTAGGGGCTGAATATGAAAAGCTCAGAGTTAAAGCAGACCTTACAAGTGAAGAAAAGAACAGATTAGCTTCAATCGCTGATACACTGCAAAGCAAGTTAGGGCTGGAAGCAGGCGAAGTCAAGAATACGGCGGGGGAGTATCAGAGTTTAGCAGACAAGATAAAAGAGACCGTCGAAATGATGAAGCTTGAAGCTCAGATGGAAGCGGCAAAGGCAGGACTGACATCTGCGTATGAAACTCAGCTGAAGGCGGAAGAAGCTTACCGAATGAAGCTTCAGGAAGTTCGGGAAAAATATCCGGATCTGTACGATGAAAAAGGAAACCTCAACCGCAACGAATACAACTATGACACCAAGGATGTTGTAGAAGAAGTTACGGCACTGAAAAACGCTGCTATTGATGCTGCAAAGGCAGTTGACTATTACAGCGGAAAAATTGACGAAGCAGTTAATGATACCGTTAATTCTCAGGAAGAAGCATCTGAGACTATGGATTTTTTAGGAGCTAATTTCAGGAAAAATCAGGAAGAAGCAAATAAATCACTTGAAAAAACAACTAAAACAACTAAAACTACAGCCGCTGCACAAAAGGACTATAATAAAACATTAAAAGAATTTCAAACAGTATTCAGCAGTGATACCGGCACGCTAAAATCTCTTGCCAATCAATACAGCAGTGTCGCTGACGGTCAGTTGATGAGTCTTGATGCTTTGATACAGTTAAGTCTTCAATATCCACAATATTCCAGCGAAATACTATCGGCTAACGGTAATCTTGAGGCTCAGAAAAAAGTATTGAGTGAGCTTTTTGAAGCTAAAAAGAACGATCTTAAGGCAACGATCGAACAGATGAAAGCCGAAAAACAGGCTATGGAAGCCGAAAGGGATTATCTGACGAATTATATTCGCAGCCTTGAATTACTTAAAAACAGCGGTGCAAGTATTGATTCGCAGGTAATAAACAGGCTTGAGTCGCTCAAAGAAAGATTTACAGAGATCAATACAGAACTTTCCGGTACACCAGACAAGATAAAAGCTCTCGAAAACGCATTCAACTCTATTAAAAATTTGGGTATTAACAATTACGGCGGAAACGATAACACCAACAACAACTACAATCCGGCTCAGACAAGCGCAGGAAACGACAGCGTGCAGTGGACATGGGGCTGGATGGACGAAATCGGCACGGGAGACACCAGTGCCGCCGCACGTTTAAGTCTTGTTGAGCGTGTTCATCAGATAGGCAAAATAAACGACAATGAGCTTAAAGCCGAGTATGAAAAGATACTCCGTCAGGAACAGCTTACCGCTGACGAGTCCTACAACATCAGGCTCAAGCTCAAGAACCTTACAGACAAGTTAGCGGACGCACAGCTGCAAAAACAGAACGAAAACGCTAAAAAAGCGCAGGAGTATGCGTTGGCAGCGTATACAAAACTGATTAACGGGCAGGTCAAAAAGCTCAATGATCTGAATGACGCTATAAAAGCGGGTGCTGACAGGAAGGTCAAAGAGATAGACGAACAGCTTGAGAAGCGAAGGCAGAAGCAGGAAGACGACAGCAGGAAAAAAGAGCTGGACGCTATTAACCTACAGCTCAAATATATGCACGACGACAATGAGACCAGCAGGCTTTCGCTTGAACAGCGGCGGCAGGAGATACTTAATGAACAGGCAGAAGCCGACTACCAGAGAAGGATGGAACAGAAAAAGCTTGATATCCAGAACAAGGCTAATGATGAGATAGACAAAAATACTGCCGCTATGAAAAACCTTAATACTACGCTTGAAAACTTTTCCTACCTTCTCGCAAAAGCAAGCGGGACTCTGTCAACGCAGCAGATCATTAACAATAACAACGTTACTCAGAACTTTGAAGCTGTCAGAGGGTCGGCTCTGACACAAAAACAGGCTCAGCAGTTCCTTAAAGCAATAGTCAGCCTGTAAATAATGAATAATGAATAATGTTAAATAAAGGGGTGTTACAGGTGTTTATTAAGACGGGGATGTATGAAAATGAAATTGGGCGGCTTGAGTTTACCCGGGCGGGTCCGCTTTATATGTCTAAGATCGATGCGTCGGGGTCGGCTGTGGATCAGGATGAAAGCAGTCTTGTAGGTGTTCCCGGGTCGGTCGTTACTGATCTCAGGTCAAGAAGCAGGGTGATTCCGGCAGAGTTCACTTTTGTAGATATTGGTACAGCCGTTCAGCGGGACAGGATAGCAGCTGTATTTGAGCCGCTTCTATGGGGAGTTCTTACTATCTACACAGAAAATGATGAATACACGATGGACTGCCGTCCGCAGGAAGCCCCTGTATTTGTCAGGGATAAGGATATAGACTATCTCTGGAGTTTCGACATTGATTTCTATGCGCCGTATCCCTACTGGCGCAGGGGGCAGGAAAGGTCGTTTGACGGCGGTATCGGCACATCTGTCATACGTTCCAAAACCATAAACAGAACGCCTGTGAAGATAACGTATCAGGCAGGGGACAGCGGTATGCTGCGAATCAACGGGGCGCAGATGATAATATCAAATACTCACAGCAAGGCAATAACCATCAACACCGAAGATCTGACAGTTATTGATTCGGACGGAAACAGTGTCTACGACATTATAGATATTGCTACCTACCCGATAGAAGATATGGTGATGAATTACGGAGACAATGAGATACTGATCTCGGGGAGTGTGCCTGTTATCAGATGGCATGAGCTTGCAAGGTCGTTTTTCTGAGGTGAAGGTATGAAAATACAGTTTTATTCGACTCCCGACGGAGTCAAAACATGGAAACAGTGTTATCTCGGGGGAACTATGTTGATATCATCCCTTGAATATGATATCAAATACATAGGTTACGGGGCTTTCAGTCTTGTGTTGCCCTATTCTGCAAGGTGGCTTGAGGTATTGAAGCTTAATTATCTTGTGGAAGTATGCAGAAACGGCAGTTCGGGAAGTTCGGCGGACTGGTTCATCATTCAGTCGATATCGTTCGACACTAAAACTATTGAAATAACGGGATATGATCTTAACTATCTGCTTACGCTCAGGATAAGTACATACATTAACGGGGCTACTCAGGATTATGATCCGGTGAGCGGCGCGACCTGGGAATGTATCAAACATTATCTTGACAGCAACATGATTGAAGCAAGCGGGTCAAGAAAAATGCCTATGGTTTTTGATGAGAATGGTGTTGTGGGTCTTACAAGTGACAGTTATCTTGCCAAATTACAGCCTTTAAGCGATATTGTCAATGAGCTTTGCGAAAGCGCAGGGATAGGGTACAGGATAACTGCCGGCTACAGCGGAAATGCTGCACAGCTGAAATTCAGACTGATTGAAGGTACAGACAGGTCGATTACTCAAAGAGTCAATTCTCCGGTGATATTAGGCGCGTCAAAAAGGAACGTCAAAGCTCTGAGCTTCAATTATGACTGCTCCAATGAGATCAATGCTGTATGGGCTACGGGGGCAGGAGCAACAGTGGCAGTTTACAGGGACAGCAGTAATATCCCGTCGGGTTTGCTTCGGCGCGAATCGGCGGTTGAAGTGGATGTACCGACGGTTTCTGATCTTTCCAAATATGCGCTGTATGAGATCAGGGACAATGTCCAGACGGATGAGTATGCAATAGAGCCGGACAGCAGGGGATATGGTGTACTTTACAATATCGGGGATATTGTCAGTGTGAAAGATGACGCTCTGCGCAACTTCTATCATGGGCGGATCGTCGGAGCGCAGATGAATTTTATGCCGTCCGGAACAGCGGTAAAGATCACTGTTGCTAAAGACGGGAAGGCGAGGAAAAAGCCTATTGACAGGATAATCAACAATCTCAGAGCGGGAACGCTGAAATCTAACGGATAAGGAGAGCGGGAAAATGGAACTGGTTTTAATGCAGAACAGAAATGCAGATTTTCTGATCAAGCCTGTAAATCCTGACGGGACTGCGTATACTCCTGACGGGAGTATCACTGACGTTGTTTTCGCTGTAAGATCGGGCGAGTTCGGGAATGTGCTCATTTCAAAAGACCTGGAATGGGACGAAGGTCAAAGCGGATATGTTCTGAATTTACAAGCATCGGAAACAGCGGTACTCAGCGAGGGTGAGTACGCATACGGAATTTACTATGTGACCACCGACGGCGGTATCTACGATCTTATAGAAACAGAAAGGCTATTCGTTAAACGAAGTGTATAGGAGGTATATTTATGAATTTTGTTATCAATGAAAACACCAACATGAGATTCAAAGAGGGGCAGGAGCCTGATCTCGGGTCGATCAAGCTCGGAGCAGGCGGGGATTTTGCTTTGCTTGCGGCGGATATCTCAAAGCTTAATTCCGATCTTACAAAATCTGCGTGCAGCGGTAAGCTTGCGGATGGGCAGGTATTCACCGTCGTTTCCGGAACTGTTGCGTTTGTTGCTGACTGGAAAACAGGCGGGGCGGCTAAGGCTTATATGTATGAGGAGTCGTCTGACAGTTGGTACGAGTTTGTAGAGGGTGAGTAAGATGAACAACAGAACTAAACGGCTGCTTTTTCTGCTTGAGGACGGCGGGAGAAAAACTGTTTCGGGTGTGCCGCCGCTGATATTCAAGTCGGATGGATCGGCGCTGAAAAATTACCGGTTCTACGGCGCTGCCGGGGGTATCGGTGACTATGATGAGGAAAGCGGAAAGTATGTTATTCCGGTGACGGTCAGCGGAAAGAATCTGCTTAACCATATAGTTACCAACAGAGTTATAGATCAGACTCTGACGGTTGTTGTTAACAATGACAGATCTATAACTGTAAACGGCGCTTCATCAAGTACTCAATCGATTAATATTATTCAGGATTTTATTCCGCAATCCGGGTATACATATATACTTTCGGGCTGCCCTTCAGGCGGATCATATTCTTCGTATACAATGGATATGCTTAATAACAACGGAATCATAAGAGCCGACAGCGGCAACGGAACATCTTTTAACGCTGATGACAGAATCGGTACCCTCAGAATACGTATTCGTATTGCAGCTAATTATACATGTAACAACCTTACATTCTATCCGATGATAAGATTGGCTAATGCAGGAAATAGCGCTTATGAGCCATACACTGAATCAGCAACTATAAATATTTTTCTTGATGAGCCTGTTTATGAGGGCGAGTCTGTAAGTATGGAAGATACGGGCGTATATATCGGCACGATTGACGGTACAAACATTCTGACGGTGGGGACTGAGGTTCAGCCGTCAAATGTTGAAGTTATGGGAAAGATAAAAGCTGTAAGCGCGCAGCCGGTTTTACTGTCACGACAGATATCAGAGCCGCTGCTGTTTGGCAGCGAAAACGGGCCGGATGAGCCCCATCAGTCAGCTGCGCTGACAGCTTCCCCGGAGGAGAAGCTAAGTTTTGACGTTTCGGAACAGTTGAAGGGAGATGATGAATATGCTGACGATCAGAGCGGATATAGTTCCGATGAAAACGATCTCGGGGACAATAGCGAAAACACGGACGATCTCGGGAGTGATTCAGAGGTCGGGCGGGAGTCAGCCGGCTCCGCCGGTACCGGTCAATAACGGGTATGTTTTTACTGAGCTTCCCGTTACCATAATTCAGACAGAGGAGGGATCATCTTGAGTTATGTTACGCAGACACTGACAAGAACGGCAGCGGAGAGTTCAGGATCTACATATGAAGCTGTTGCGGCTGAAATGGCACAGGACCTTACTGCTTTGCTTGTATCAGCCGACAGCAGGATAACGGCGCTTTCCGGTGATGAAAACGGTGTGCTTATTAATGGCAAATTCAAGCTTATTATTGAAGCAGGCGCTATTTCGGGGGCGAATACCGTTGTTTTGACCATACGAAACGGAAGTACGGATTTAGCGTCATGCTATGCTGCTGTACGGGCAGGCGCAGGAACAACGGCAAAGAATTTTCTGCTTGATGTTCATGTTTTTATCAGCGACACGGTATTTTCTCTTATTCTGAGAAATGTTAAAACTACCGGGTCGAATTTTAATGTGAATATTTGCAGTTTTACTGATGAAAACGGCGGGACGGTTGTAGGGTATACGGCAACGACAAGTTACAACGCTTCTTCTTCAAGGGATTTTGCTTCCGATACATCGTTTTTTGACCTGGCGGACAATTCACGGGGGAAAACCATAGCGAAGCGTCTGCCTTATGTTCATGACGGAACTGCGGCGGAGCTTGCAACGCTTAGCGGCAAGGTGATCTTATCGGGCAGTCAGAGAGCGGCGGACGTTGGCGGAGTTATTGAGTGTTCGACTGTCACGGGTGATATGGTTTATCCGTCGGGCGGAAAAACATACTATGCAATAGATGACAACACGCTTGCTGAAATTTAGAAAGGACTGATTGATGATGGAAAAAATTGAAAGCATTGGGATTCAGGCAATTATCTCCGCTGCGCTGGCGGCTTTTGCGTCCTATCTCGGGGCGCTTGCTGTGCCTATCATTGTACTTATGGTAATGATGATAATTGACTACCTCAGCGGTATGTCGGCGGCATGGAGCGAGGGAACGCTGTCAAGCAAGGTCGGCGCAAAGGGCATTGTGAAAAAAGTCGGGTATATGGCTTTGATCGTGGTTGCGATGGGGGTTGACTATCTGATCTACAGCGGTATCGCTGCGGCGGACATTAATGTAGGTTACAATATGTGGTTCGGGCTTTTAGTGGCAGTCTGGCTTATCATCAATGAGATGATTTCCATACTTGAGAATCTTTCAAGGCTGGGTGTGCCCATACCGGAGTTTTTGAAGAAAATTATCGGCAGGCTGAAAACAGTGAATAATGAATAGTGAATAATGAATAATGAATAATGTCATACCGATCATCTCCGTGTCATCCCGAGCAAAGCGAGGGATCTTTATCACAAAGCAGTGTGATAGGGAAGATTCCTCGTCGCTTTGCTCCTCGGAATGACAACAGGGGGGACTCCTCGGAATGACAACAGGGGGGACTCCTCGGAATGACAATAACAAAGAAAGGAAGTTTTTTATGTCAAAGAAAATATATTTATCACCGTCAAATCAGAGCGGAAACAAGTACGCATACGGTAATACTAACGAAATGGAGCAGTGCAACAGAATTGCGGACGCTGCAAAAACAGCCCTTGAACGCTGCGGTTTTACAGTCAAAAAAGCTCCGAAGGGGCAGGACATGGATGTGTCTATCAGGGAGTCAAATGCCTGGGGTTCTGATCTTCATATGCCGATACATACCAACGCAGGCGGCGGCTCGGGAACAATGTGCATGGTTTACAGCAAGGCTTCTGAAAACATGAAGTATGCAAACCCTATCTACAAGGCAGTTCAGGTAGTTACGCCCGGTAAAACGGAGTATGGTGTCAGAGAATACCCCGATTTATCCGAACTTTGTAACACAAATGCAATTGCTGTATACACTGAGGTTGACTTCCATGACAATCCCACAATTGCAAAGTGGTTAATAGAAAATACGTCAACAGTCGGCGAAGCCTTTGCAAAAGGTGTGTGTCAGGCTTTCGGGGTCACATACAAAGCACCCGGCACGTCTGCAAGCACAACTTCAAGTACTGCAAAGGCAGCAACTACAGTCAGCGACAGGGATAAATTCCTTGAAACGGCTCGTTCCTATATCGGAAAGAATGGCTATTATGTTTGTCAGACTAAGCTTAAACTTGGCGCAGTTTATGACTGGTGCTGCTATGCCGTGTCTGCGATCATGAAGGACTGCGGATTCATTCCGAAGTATCAGCCTGCTGTGTATGGTGTTGCGCCTTATCCGGCCCGCTATGGTGACGGCAAGACCGGAACATGGTTTGCCAAAGGAAGTAAAACTCCGCAGCCCGGTGACCTGATTTTCTTCAAGTATGACGGCTGCCCGACTCAGGACAAATATTCCTGCTCTCACATCGGCATTGTTGAAAAAGTCAGCGGAAACACCATCACTACGCTTGAAGGCAATGTTCAGGGCAGCGGCAGCAACTGGGCGGAAACTTCAACTTTTGCAAGGTGCACGAGGTATCTTAGTGACGGAAGTGTACACAGCTTCTTCCGCCCGAACTGGGCAGCTTCGACAGCTTCAAAGACAACTACACAGTCGGCTTCCGGTACGATCTACCGTGTGCAGGTCGGGGCATTCGCCGAGAAAAAGAATGCGGACGCTTATCTTGAAGCAGTCAAAAAGGCAGGCTTCAAGGATGCGTTTATTGTGGAAGGGAAGAAGTAATTCCAAATGAAATTCCATATGATAATTCTAAAACACTTGAAATAATAGGCTTTTAAAAGTTTTTTGGTGGGTTCGAGCCCCACCACCGGCACTCAGAAAGACCCCGCATAGATGCTGAAAGTTCAGTGTTTATGCGGGGTTTATATATTTTTATAGTATCAGATATGTAATTATATTATCACTTTTAGGATTAAAATTTCATATTTTTTAACGCTATTCCATATGAAATTCCATATGGAATCACAGGTCAACAGCCTGAGAAAAAAAGTCGTTTATCCGATCATCGACAACTCTTTTCTGATCCTTAAATGTGAACTGATATATTTTGTCCATTGTTTTTATATCGCTCCATCCTCCACGTTCCATTGCATATTTTGCTGGTATGTTCAGATAAAGCATAACAGATGCGTTAATGTGTCTGAGATCATGTACTCTCAGATGTGGAATACCGACATTATCACATATTTTTTTAAGATGTTCTCTTACAGCCGACTGAGATTTGGTCATTATATGATCAGATGGTTTTTGAGCGTTTCTAACCATTAGTTTATGGAGAAAAGGCGGAACAACTATAGTACGTTCGCTTTCCTCTGTTTTGGTTCCTTTTTGAACCATTGCATTTGTGATATCTCTGACTATCGCCTTATCTACAGAAAGAACCATATTATCTGTATCATAATCACTCCATCTGAGTGCTGTTATTTCGGAAATTCTCAGCCCCAGACACATAGCTATCAATAACGGAATAGCTTGTTCATCTTTTACTATCTCAGATAATAACAGTTTGACCTGCTCCAAAGATAACTCCTGAGCTATATATTTCTTTGGCTGCGGTAAAGAAATATCAGACAGATTGACCGATGGAGCATACATTTTTACAACAGTACGTATCAGAACAATCTCGTTTTTTATTGTTTTAGGTTTTTTTGTTCCAATTTCTTTGTTAACTGCTGCTTGTACATTGTGTGCCGTTAGCTTATTGATTTTTATGTTCATTATTGAAGGGAATGCTTTTTTCTTAATATAATTGTAACCCCTGATAGTTGAAGGGGAAAGAGTAGCCCCCTTAAATTCAATGTACTTATCTATAGCTTCACTCAGAGTCATAGCAGAACTGTCTCTGGTGACTTCCTGATGGTGAGCTTTAAAGCTTGCAGCAAGATATTCTGCTTCTTTCTTTGTCGGCGCAGTAAAGCTCTTGCGTATTTTCTTTCCATTCTGATCATAGCCGACAAATACCTGCACATTCCATGATCCGGATGGTAATTTTTTAGCTTTCATCAATATCACTCCTTATTGCGTTTTTATCGGAGCTGTGTTATAATAACAATATCATATTGAGTTGTTTTTTGACATATAACACAGCTCCTGCCCCTGTCGGTATTACCAGTGCCGGCGGGGGCGATTTTTTATTTCAATTTCTTCCCACAATAGGGACAAAAACATTTTTTATCATGTTCTTCCTGAGCTTTATGCTTTTCTTCCATGCTCTCAACAAAACCCGATGATATAATACCTGTCGGTACTGCTACCAGTCCGATACCGAGAAGGGCAATAATTGCACTCAGAATTTTCCCGAGAACAGTAACCGGATAAACATCTCCATATCCTACAGTAGTCAGAGTAGCTACTGCCCACCATAAAGCGGCAAAGGCATTCTCAAAGGCTTCCGGCTGTGCTTCGTTCTCTATATTGTACATAAGGACAGCGGCAATTATCATCAGCATTGATACAACTGCAATTGATGATAAAAGCTCGTGTCTTTTGCGTTTGAATACATCTGCAATTGTTGATAATGCCGTTGTATAGCGGTTTATCTTGAATATTCTCAGCAGTCTTATTATCCGCAGCATACGCAGTATACGCAGATCAATAGGAATTATATATGGAACATAAAACGGCAGAATTGCAAGCAAATCTATCACTGCCATAAAGGATCGTATGTATCTGAGTCTTGCTCTGAACGGCTTCATCTCGGGAAACATAAGGTCTGCTGTATAGATACGCAGCAGGTACTCCAGCGTAAAGATCACGACAGATACTACTTCTATCCACCAGAGGATGTTTCTTGCCCACTCAGGAAGACTGAATGTGTCTGCTATTACTGTTATAACATTCAAAACTATCAGGCAGATTATAAAAATGTCAAATGCTTTACTGAGCTTGCTTGGTTCGTCAGGCGAACTTACTATTTCAAAAATTCTTTCTTTCATATATTATTCAAAATGATTGAGTTGACCAGACTCTTGTTTTTGATGTAAAAATGTATTCTTTAAACTCGTTCATTTGCTCCGGAGATGTTGATAATACTCTTGTCATTCCTATTTCGTTACTGCTTCCGGAAGCACATTCTATTTCCGTATGACATTCTGATATAAATTTATTATAAGGTATATCTATCAAAAAATAGTTTAATTTTCCGTTAAGCTTAAACTTAATAAGTGGTATTTGATTGCGCATAACAATAAGATATTTTCCACTCTTTCTGATTGAAAGTGAGGATTTCTTGATTTTATTTCTGACACAGATTTTTACAAATTCATTAAGATAATTAACTTCTAAATCGTTCAGCTCGCAAGGATCTGATGAAAATGCTACTCCATATTTACTGATTGATTCTTCTCTTTGTATGCAATAGTGGTACAAGTGATTGATTGTTTTACAATTGTTATATGAGTGTTTAGGACCTTTTACTACGTTGAAATATTTTTGAATAGTAGACAGCTTGTGATCATGAAGATCGGGCAGGTTTTCTCTACTCAATTCAAGTCCATTAATAACATTGTTGTTTATACGTTTTTTAAGTTTAGTGATACAATTATACTGTAAAAAACTCATTTCAAATTCTGCATTGTATGTTAAAAGAGGATAATCTTTAATGTAGTTCAGAAATTCGTTAAGTACAATACGTAAAGAAGGAGCGTTGTTTACATCTGATGAAAAAATATTATTAACCGCAAACGCTTCATCGGGGATGTGTTTAGTATATTTACAATAGCTATGGAAGTCATCATGTTTTATTCCTTCGTCATATCTTTCAGCAGTGATCTCAAGAATACTATCCTTGAAATAATCCAAGCCTGTAGTCTGGATGTCAACAATTATGTAGGTACTTGGCATATTGTGTGTTGTATTGTACGATATATCAACGCTTTTATTTTTTTTGTATTCAAGTTCATGTTCATAGTCAGGTGTATATTGAGGTTTAGAGGATGTGTATTTGGGTTGTGATGGCGGAGAATTATTGTTATTATTAATTGCACTGTAATATAGTATTGAAATTATTACTGAAACGACAATTATAATGACAAAGAAAATTACTATCGGATCCATTTTATCATCCTTTCTTTAATTACGCATTCATTTGAACAGAATTATTACTTTCTTTTATTTTTCTCGGATTGCTTGCAAGCATCTCCGAATAGTCCAGAAGGTCTTCCTGCCCTTCATCATTGAGCAGTTCATAGTTTTTTATGAGCTGCTCTTTTTTAGTGTCGCTGCTCTCAACCGGGAGAACAGCGGCTTTTTTTGTTTCCTTTCGTCCGAGCAGATAATCTACCGAGCAGTCAAAGTAGTCAGCAAGAGAAATCAGGGTCTCTCCGTTAGGTATATTTCCGTTGTCTTTCCAGTACTTGAATTGGTTTTTTCCTATTTTTAGTTTCTCTGATAATTGTTTAGCTGTAACATTTCTTTTTTTCATCAGAGACGAAAGTGTTTCATAAAAAGACACATTATCACCCTTTCTGCAATTTCACTAATTTAGGGATTGATTTTTTGTGCAAATAAACAAAACCCCTAAAATAGCGAAAATAATAATTGACAATCCCTAAATCAGGGAATATAATACAGTTAAGGTTGTAACGAGAATGTAACAACCCAAATAAATATATATACTTACTTTAAGTATATTATTTTTTATTCACAAAGTCAACAACCAAAAATGTAAAAATAAAAAAGGGGGGTGAAAATATGGCATTGGGAGAAAATATCAGGCATTACAGAGAAAAGGCAAACATGAGCCAGACAGAACTTGCAGAAGAAGCCCAGATAACACAGCAGGCGATAAGCATGTTTGAAACAGGGCTGAAAGTGCCGAACCTTGAGAACGCTGTGAAGATAGCGAGGGCTCTGAGCACGACAGTCGACCAGTTAGTCTACGGGGAGAGAGTACAGCAGTGAAACAGCGGAAAGAGGGCGCGGTATACAAAACCTGCATATACTGCGGGACAGAGTGGAACGTCAGCAAGTTTGATAAGTACGAGTACTACATCTGCCCGGTATGCAGGAGAAAAAGAGGTGAACTAAATGCCAAAAGTTAAAAGCTACAAGACACGAAATCCCGGGGAAAGAGTTCTTGATGTTATGGCTTACCATCAGAATAGACTGGAACTGTCTCATAAGGAGTGGGCTTTGAAAATTTCCATTCCTTATACTACACTTCTTCGAAGGGAAAAACGACCGGACACCTTTACAATAGGTGAGTTAATAAGAATAGCGGCAGCGTGTGAAGTGCCATTGAATATGCTCATTATCGGGCAGGTGGATAAATTATGAATAAACGTAAACTGTTGGCACTAAAGCTCATGCTGTGCATAATAACAGAGAATCTGAGAGGAGAACAAGCCAATGGGAAAAATTAGCATAAAGGAAAACAGCGGAGTAAATTTTACCGCTCCGCTGGACACCATCGAGGATTATGCAAGGGCAATAGATCACCTTGAGAGGGAAATGACTGCCCTTGTTAAAAAAAGAGGTAGAAAAAAGAGGACAGATGAAGAGTTCATCCGTCCGATACCAAGGAAGTATTCAGCTGTCTGAGGGGAGTGATAACAATGCAGATAAATGATATGACAGCAGAGCAGAAAAGAGCAATAGTAGATGCCTATATCAGACCGTCACCGGGAAAACTGTCGGCGGTAGTCGGGAGAATAAAGGCTGTGGGTGTTCCGATAGCAACCGCCACAAGCTACCTCTGGGCACTCGGGTACATAAGCTACAATGACAAACTGATGATAGAACGTATTGCAAATGAGGGACGTTGAGTATGGCTATTTTTATGGCGATGAATGAATACGGGTTCTGCGTTAATATCTCTGATCCCCGGATCCGCGAAAAATATGAAAGCTTTAAAAAGCGGAAAGGACTGCCGCAGCATTTTCCGATATCCGATCAGGAACGGTTAGAGTTTGAAGCAGAGATCAGAGAGAAGTTTCTGGAGATGTATCCGGAAAGAGCCGAGATCATGTTCAGAGCATTGAACATAGAAAAAGACCCATGAACAGAGCAGGGCAAACGTCTGTCCACGGGCGGATCGGAGTCGTCGGTTCCGATATTTCAAGACAATTGAATTATACCACGGCGACTCCGGAAAGTCAAGTTTTTAAGCGGTTTTTAAGCCGCTTTTGAGCTTGAATATCCGTATTATCTTATCAACGGGAACGAGGTCAAAAAATGATAAGAGAGAAAAGGATAAAATCCGGGAAGCTGCTGGAAGTGAATATCTATCCGGTGACACGGGACGGCAAGCACATATTCAGAGGTCCGAAGTCGAAGGTATCATCAGAGCAGCAGGCAAAATACAATCAAAAGCAAGCGCAAAAGAGAGCGGTCAGACTGCTCAATGCAAATTTTGATGAAAGCGATGTAATCATTCATCTGACATATTCGGAGAATAAGAGACCGGATGAGTATGAGCAGGCCAAGCGGGATATAGTTAACTACCTTCGGCGGATAAAGACGTTCCGTGAAAGGAAAGCGGAAGAGCTGAGATCAAAGCTGAAAGCCGAACCCAAAAACAAGGAACTCAGGGCACAGCTCAGGAAGGCAGAAGAACCGCTGAAATATATCTACACGATCGAAGCGAAAAAACGGGGCGGATATCATTTCCATCTGATATTGTCCGGATGCGGATATGAAAGAGACTGGAGAGATTACAGAAGTATCTGGAATAAGGGTATATCCCGCAAAGCTGACAGGTATGATCCTGACTACTGGGGACCTGAAAAAATAGGCGCTTACCTTGTCAAGCAGGCGGATCATTCCTATGCACCGCCCGGGGCAAAAAAATTTGTTTGTTCACGTAATCTCAGAAAGCCGGAAGAAAAAATAAAAGACGGTAAGCTGACAAGCCGCAGAGTTGAGCTGATGGGTACTGTTCATCAGGAAGACAGGGAGTACTGGGAACGGCGGTATCGGGGATACAGGGTCGTGAAAATAGTGACCGGGCAAAATCGGTTCAATCAGCAGTGGTATGTATCACTGGTCATGTACAGAAACTCCGAGGAGTCCGAATGGGATATGAACGATTGGTTTGATGATGACGAATACATAGACAGTTTTATCGGAAGGAGAAAAACGAATGAAGAAGAATTACAGGAAGACACCTCTTGAGAAAAGGCAGCATGACACAGCGGTAAAGGTCAGGAAAATGACAGATGCGCAGCTATGCGATTTTATTGACGATCTGCAATTTACAGCGGCAGAGGAAAGAATAAAGGCGTTCTTTGATATACTGACTTTACATAGTGTAAACCACAAATCGGGTATTGGTGCAGTGACCATAAAGAAGCTTGAGCAGATCGCAAAGGAAGAAGGTTTTCTTCATGATACAGCACGAAGCAATTGAACAGCAGCATCTGTTTCAGTGGGCGGCATTTATGTCCGGAAAGTACAAAGAGCTTGAATATCTGCACCATATTCCGAACGGCGGAAGCCGAAACAAAAAAGAAGCAGTCAACCTCAAAAGGCAGGGAGTCAGAGCAGGAGTGCCTGATCTTGATCTGCCGGTCGCAAGAAAAGGTTATCACGGCTTGAGGATAGAAATGAAATACGGTAAGAACAAGCCGACAGAGGAACAGGTCAAGTGGCTTGTTTTTCTGAAAGCGCAAGGATATGCAACAGCGGTATGTTACAGCTGGCAGGAAGCAGCGAGGACCATATGTCGGTATCTTGATATTGATGAAAGCGGGATCTGAATGAATGTCAAAGGAATGAAGAAGGTTGATCCATCAGCAGGAGTGGGCTGGTATTATGATCCCGGAACGGGAGAACATTTGATTTACAATTCCAAAGACGGTTCAACCTTTACAACGTCAAACCCGGAAGAAGCGTTAGTGCAGTATTCCGAAAGAGCGTTTATGAATATGCAGAGAAAGCTGAAAGAAAGGAAATAGATCATGTCGAAGAGAAGGGATCTGAAGCTTAGCGAATATGGGATAAGCAGATACAGGTACCGTGAACTTTATTATTGGTGCCTTCAATATCCGAAATGGGGAATAACAGACAGGCGGCGGAAAATCGTTGAGGATGCTTTACGGCGGGCTGCGAAAGAAATTTACAACGGTTCAAGAATGGATAGTCTGTTCGTGGACATTCTTTCATCTGTTACAAGAGAGGATATAACATACGATCATCTGTATATGAGACATAGTATTCCGTGCAGCCGTTCGACTTACAGGAGAATAAGACGACTGTTCTTTTTCCTGTTGGATCAAGAAAAAAGAGAGTAAAAAATGAAAAAATGGGCTGAAAAATTTTATAACAGCGACAAATGGCGGACGGCTCGGTTGCTCTATATAAACAATCGGATTTTGACAGATGGCGGACTTTGTGAAATATGTCATATTGTTCCCGGATATATTGTGCACCATATCAAAGCTTTGACAGCGACGAATATAAATGACCCTGAAATTGCCTTGAACCCACAGAATCTACAGTATCTTTGCAAAGCTTGTCACGATAGGCAGGAAGGTCACTGGCTTGACCGTACATTTCACAAAAATGTGAAATGCTTGTTCGATTGTGATGGTGAACCACTCCCCCCTATGCGCTGAAATCGGACAGCGGAAACATACCGTAAGAGGGGACTACCATATTAACGCATAGTACGCGCGAGGGGGGTGTAGGTTGGACGAATTGAAAGGAGTGAGGATGAATTGGCGGGATTTGTGAAAACCAAAGGCGAGATCAAGGCGATGGCAGAGGGCAACCGAAAGGAGCTGGCGGCGGCTCTCGTTAAGCAGGTGGAATTTATTGAAGCGCAGCTCAGACAGCTGCAAAAGGATCTTAAAAAAGAAGGCTGGGTCGAAACTTACCAGAATGGCAAGGATCAAAGCGGCGTTAAAAAATCAAGCAAGGGTGAAACCTATATGCAGCTCGTTAAGAACTTCGTTGCCGTTGTGAATAGTCTGGTGGGGCTGCTCCCGGAAAATACCGGTGGGGCGGATGAGCTTCAAACTTTTCTGGCTAAATATAAGAAATAATATGGTGTGAAAATGGATGATATAAAAAATTATTTGATTAATGAATGTCCTTCCTGTGGTGCGCCGGATCAGGGCGGTCAGTTCTGTGACTACTGTAAAAGAAGGCTCAGAACACCAAAAATTGTTTCAACACAAAAATTATATGCAGACGGTCTGTGTGTGGCAATATATGAAAAATTCAGCGATGGAAAAACTGTCGTGAAATATTTAGATAATTATGATCCCGGAGTTAGGGGGGATGATTGTGGAAGAGGTTTTTAGTAACTTGATTTGCTGGATCGTCGGGGCTGTGTTCGGCTTTTTTATCTCGGCTTTATTCGCAGCAAACAAGGATTGAAATGGAGTGATAGTGATGAATATGGAACAGGCTTGTACAATCGTGATGAACATTGAAAGATGCTTATATCCGGACGAGGCAAAGCTTGAAGCCTGCAAAAAAATTTCAGAAGTTAAGCCGACAAGCAACACTATTTTAAAAAAACGTGATTACTATCACGCTTTGAAATGGCTTGCAGCGCACACGGAACTCAGGAAGAATGAAAAATTGAAGCCGTGTCCGTCCTGTGGGAGTGCTGCGATTATAGTAGAGGATATTCCATGGCGTAAGGCATATTATGTTACGTGTGGAAACAGCAAGTGCAAGTGGTTTATGGGAATGGGTTCACCACTATGGTGCAAATCAGAAAAAGAAGCTATTGAGGATTGGAACTGGAGGGTTGACCATGAAATTAGAAACAGCGGAAAGGCTGCTGAGGAAAAACTATGAAAGGGCTCTGTCGCTTAAATGGGTTCATCTGCCTATAGCCTGGGCTTTGTATCAGACCTGGAAACAGGTCGAACCGAAAGAAGATGAAAGCGTTAGCGTTAAACGGGCTAAGCTCAGGAAGGACGACTGAAAATGAATAAAGAGATACAGAACGATGAAAAAGTATTTGTGAATCGGGTGATTTCAATTCTGGCAGAACAGAAAACAGTATGGCAGAAATTCCGAAAATAAATGTCATTACCACAAAGAGAGCCTGCGAAATACTTGCAGAGTACGGGATGAAAACAGACCCGAATAAACTCGGGCTGGGTTTACAGCAGCGGGTTTATCCGTTTGGTGTGGCTATTCAGTGCGGGCGGTGGGTTTATGAGATATACGAAAATCTGCTAATGGACTGGATCAGGGAAAGAGCAGGGTGAAAGCGCATAAACGGAAAAGGCAGGATTTATTGCTTGCAGTGTGGTTAATACGAGAGGAGAAGCAAAACAATGGGAAAATATGAGTTTACAGATGAAATAAAAGTTGTAAACGGAATAGCATTACACCGAATTAAAGCTATAACTGACTTTGGGAATGTTAAGGCTGGGGAACTCGGCGGATTTATTAAAAAAAGAGCAAACCTCAGTGATGAAGGCAACGCATGGGTCTACGGTAATGCAAGGGTCAGCGGTAATGCAGAGGTCAGCGGTAATGCAGAGGTCAGCGGTAATGCAGAGGTCTACGGTGATGCAAGGGTCTTCGGTAATGCAAGGGTCTTCGGTGATGCAAGGGTCTGCGGTGACGCAAGGGTCCTCGGTGATGCAAGGGTCTGCGGTGATGCAAGGGTCTGCGGTGATGCATGGGTCTACGGTGATGCAAGGGTCTACGGTGATGCAAGGGTCAGCGATAATGCAGAGGTCTGCGGTGATGCAAGGGTCAGCGGTAATGCAGAGGTCAGCGATAATGCAGAGGTCTTCGGTGATGCAAGGGTCTACGGTGATGCAAGGGTCTGCGGTGATGCAAGGGTCTGCGGTGATGCAAGGGTCTGCGGTGATGCAAGGGTCTACGGTGATGCAAGGGTCTACGGTGATGCAAGGGTCTGCGATAATGCAGAGGTCTGCGGTGATGCTGATTACATTTGTATTAAGGGTTTAGGCTCGAAATATAGGAATACAACATTTTATAACAATAAAAAAGGCGGTGTGTCAGTATGCTGCGGATGTTTTTACGGCACGTTGGATGAGTTTGCAGCGAAAGTAAAAGAAACGCACGCCGACAATGCTTATGCTACAGAATACTTAGCGGCAGTTGAAGTTGTAAAAATTCATTTCGGAATCAAGGATGATTAATGCAATGGGAAGCGTAAAAATCAGAACCAATAGTGGTGTAAAAATGTCGGCGCCGATCGACACGGTCGGGGAGCTTGACAAGGTAATTAAGTTCCTTGCAGCGGAGCGTGAGACTCTCATAAGAAGCGATAGCAAGCCGAAAAAGCAGAAGGCAGGCGAGATCATCAAGTCGGACCTAAGCACAGGCTTTGACGCTGCGAGGGGATGGGTGGTGATAAGATGAAGGTCTATGATGATCGGCAGGACGGATACGGACGGGATATGTTCGTGTTCTCCGGGGTGAAAAACATTGATGAAGTCTATTTGTGGCTTCAACAGAATTACCCGGGTTATAAGTTCGGAATGGTGTTTGACTGCACTCGTGATGAGTTGCAGGAACCGGACAGGAAGTTTTATGTATACTTCCTCGATGAGCTTACCGAAGAAGTTATGGCATACAGTGATTTCGTAAAAATCAATGAAAGAACATGGATAAAAAAATAATGAGGTGGCTTACAAATGATAGAAATACCAAAAAACAGGGTACTCAG
>Ga0326513_10000418_pt1 | contig 35838 bp, 31 predicted proteins | sample 2_2465_0518_D_FD_203654 | JGI IMG/M metagenome (GOLD analysis project Ga0326513, IMG submission 203654) | Bovine rumen microbial communities from UC Davis, California, United States - 2_2465_0518 | ecosystem: Host-associated > Mammals > Digestive system > Stomach > Rumen | place: USA...
TGTTGGGAGGAATGCACAGTTACGCATAAGCCTGCTAAAAAATCGGGGTAGTTATGCAAAATTATGCTTTGATAAATGCCGTCAACGTGGGCAATGGGACTGCTATTCTATGGAAATTCCAAAGACAGCGGTCTTCTTCCTCCAGGAAGTCCTCCAGCTGCTTTCCTATAAATGGATTCTCTGTTCCACTTTCCATCGGATAGATAATCACACAAGGAATATTGGATTCGGACTTCATCGGGAACAGGCGCTTGTCACGGCTATACCCACTCAACTGCCGAACGATATAGGTGTCAATATTGTCATGCTCAAAGCGGGGGATGTACTTGGTGTCCAGCACTACCTGGGGGGAGTAGCATACGAAATCGGGATAGCCTGTATGACCACGCACCTGATAGTGTATTTTACTTCCAAATGCCTCACGGAGCAGACCAAGGACATAGTGCTCGTAGAGCATGGCCATATCTATCCAGAAGACAGGACAGAATTCTTCCTCGGCGGTCGTGATATTGGTGATGCTGTAGTCATAGCGATGGAGTATCATTTGTGCAAGCCTGATGGCATCGTCGTACTCCCTGAATATCTTATGATGTTTGATGGCCTTGACCTCCCAGACTTCAATCTGATTACCAACGTTGGCAAATGTCGACAAACACTCATGCAGGGTGTGCTGTAGCGGAAGCATGCTTTCAGTAATGCCTGCCACCTGCAACATCTGCTGTGAAAACAACAGTGCTTTCTTAATCAGTCTGTTTTCTAAAGTGTCTTCCGAATACTCCTGATATTGACAGAAGACCTTATCGAAGCGTTTCTTCTGTATGTTGATACGCTCGTTGCGAAAGATGGTAATGCGCCCCTTCACCTTCTTTAGATTATCTTCCCGCTGCACGTAGTCCTTCTTCAGTCCTCGCTTCACGATTTCCCTGACTACCGAAAGGAAATGGGCAACGATAAGTGGACTCAGCACGCTTTTCAGCTCTGGAGCCTTTATTCGTGGCTGCTCCATATCTACGGCATATATTTTCGAGAACTCCCTGGCTTCTATCCCGCTGTTAAAGCAAACGCTAAATATCTTCAGGAAATCAATATGCTCACAACCTTGTTTGGTGGTTATGACCAGAGGCATGGTCTTCGCCTCGTCAAACCATTGTGCTCCTATGACGTATGTTGCATAATAGCCAGACTCAGCGACAGGCGGTTGGCCGTACTCGAAATAATCGTTTGCCCTGGAACTGTTGCGCCATTGCCATTGGAAGAACCATCTGTCCAAGCCTTTACTTTGGCCCGGCAGCCGCATTCCTTCGCCCCAGTAATTCTGGAAGGCAAAGGAATCGTAAGGTATCTTTTCATGCTCACGCATTATTCTACTTCGCTGTTTTCTACGGATGGGTAATAACACATAGCATCAGTCCACTTCTCAAAGTATCTCTCATCGTCGGGCGTACTCCTAAGGATACCATCCTTGATATATTCCTTGATGAGTGGTACCACCTCATAACGCATCTTCATTTTCAGGCTCGCCAAGTCACGAGCCATGAAATAACTGTGACCCACCTTGAGATCCTCCAACTCAAAGTCGGCCGCCTTATGCTTGGCAATAAAGGAGCGTGTATCCGTCTTGCTGATACCGTTGATTTGAGCAAACAACGCAAGTGCTGCGTCCCTGACATTGGTTGCCACTGCCTGAGCATTGCACCAACTCTCAATGACATCTGCCCTTGACTCCAAGGTGACGAAGGCAAAGCGACGGCGCACCGCATAGTCGATGGTTCCTGTAGAACGGTCTGTGGTATTCATCGTACCGATGATATAGAGATCGGAGGGAACGGAGAAGTCTTCTTTTGAGTAGGGCAACTTCAGACTAATGGGATGCGCACCACCTCCGCTCCGCTTATCAGCTTCCAGTAAGGTGATGAGTTCGCCGAATATCCTGGAAACATTTCCACGATTGATTTCGTCGATGATAAGTACATAAGGCTTATCCGAAGGGTCGGCCTGCGCCTTCTCGCAAATGGTCTTGAAGATGCCATTCTCAACCTTGTATTCAACGGCATCACCCTTTACCTGAGGCTTCACCCCTTCGACAAAGTCCTCATAATCCATGGATTGATGGAAAGTACAGAATGCTATCTGTCCTTCTTGCTGCAATCGGTCGTACTCATCCATCACCTTCTGGTGGTTGGCAAAGTCGATAAAGGTGGGATTACACATGCCTACTGCAATAGAGGCTGTCTTGTATGTCTTTCCTGTGCCAGGTGCCCCCTGTAGGATAATCTGCTTCTTCTGTTTGAGTATAGCTAATTCTTCCATCGCTTCGTCTTCTTTGTTTGTTTGAGGTGCTATCGGTTCCGAGTCGGTCATTCCTTCAAGGACTCCCAACATCTTCTTTGCCCAGTCCTTATCAGTAACGTTCTGTAGGCGTGGTACTCTTGTTGCTGAGTCATAAGATTCTTTGAGTAATTGGGTAATATCCCAGTCGCCACGGTTCCATTTGACTTGTACGCGATGATAATTGAGCGGATGGTCGGTCTTGTATTGATACCCACCAACCACTTCACCAACCGCAGTAATCTTGCTGAACGCCTTGTTTCGAAGGATAACGAAGTCACCGACATTCATATAGTGCTTCATGGCATATAGCATCTTCACGGAATGTTCAGGATCTTGCGTTTTATATTTCGCGACTTTTTCCTTCAGGGCTTTCTTGATGGCGTCTTGGTCACGAAGCTCATCGCTGTCCAGACTCCCGATTTCTCCCCATTCATAAATGGAGAGATAGTTGCCGGCAACCATATCGTCGAAGACCTTTTCGTTGTCGCCTGCCCAAAACAACCATAGTTGTCTCTTTCGGGTCTCTCGTTGCGTGAAATCAGTTGTTAGTTCATTGGTAGTCATGGTCACGTTTTGCAATTTCATTTTACTCAATCTGTGCGTTCCACTGGGATTGCGAGTGCAAATTTACTTATTTTCCCCCAAAATAGTATTGTTAGCCCAAAATAAATTTGTAAATTTGCACAATCAAAAACCCATCAAATTGTTTACTATGACTAAAATAAAGACTATTGGAATCCTGACTTCAGGCGGTGATGCGCCTGGAATGAATGCCGCCATCCGTGCCGTGACTCGTGCTGGCATCTACAACGGTTTTAATATCAAAGGTATCTATCGGGGCTATGACGGACTCATCAAGGGCGAGGTGAAGCCGTTTACCACGGAGAATGTCAGTGGCATCATCACCCGTGGCGGCACCATCCTGAAGACGGCCCGCTCGAAAGAGTTCATGACGCTGGAGGGCATGCAGAAAGCCTACGAGACTTGTCAGAAAGAGGCTATCGACGCCTTGGTGGTCATCGGTGGTAATGGCTCGCTGACGGGGGCACGCAACTTCGGCATGGAGTTTGACTTCCCCTGCATTGGCCTGCCGGGCACCATCGACAACGACCTCTACGGCACCGACTCTACCATTGGCTACGACACGACGATGAACACCATCATGGAATGCGTGGACCGCATACGCGACACGGCCAACTCGCATGAGCGCATCTTCTTCGTCGAGGTGATGGGACGGGATGCGGGCTTCTTGGCGCAAAACTCGGCCATCGCCTGTGGCGCCGAGGCTGCCATTATCCCTGAGGAGATGACCGACGAAGACCAGTTGGCACAGTTCATGGGCCGTGGCATCCGCAAGTCGAAGAAATCGTGCATCGTCATCGTCTCGGAAAGCCCGAAGTGCGGCGCCCTCTTCTATGCCGACCGCGTGAAAAAGGAGTTCCCCGAGTTTGACGTGCGCGTCTCCATCCTGGGACACCTGCAGCGTGGTGGCACGCCGTCGGCCCACGACCGCATCCTCGCCTCGCGTACTGGCGTGGGTGCCATCGATGCCATTCGTCAGGGGCAGCGAAACGTGATGGTGGGTGTGAGAAACAACGAGGTGGTCTATGTGCCGTTCTCTGAGTGCATCCGCACAGACAAGCCCTTCGACAAGAAACTGATCAAGGTGCTCGATGAGTTGAGCATCTGATGGGGCATGGGCAAAAAACAGCAGGACAGGGATGGGTCATCGGAGACTCATGCCTGTCCTGCTAAATGGTGTCGTCGCTACTATCTCACGATCAGCAGATAGTAGTTCTTCTTTCCCTTCTGAGCCAAAAGGTACTTGCCGTCGATGAGGTCGTCGGAGGTGATAAGGCGGTTGGGGTCGGTCAGCTTCTCCTTGTTCAGGCTGACACCACCACCCTGCACCATCTTGCGCATCTCGCCCTTCGAGGGAAATACGGGGGCGGCGGAGGTGAACAGCTCGATGGCGGGCTGGCCTAACTGGTCGGCAGAAATGTCGTGCTTCTCCACACCGTCGAACACATCGAGGAAGGTCTGCTCGTCAAGCTTCTCCAAGGCTTCCTTGGTGGCCTTGCCGAAGAGGATGTTGCTGGCCTCGATGGCCATGTCGAGATCAGCTTGGGAGTGTACCATGACGGTCACCTCCTCGGCCAGACGCTTCTGCAACAGGCGGCGGCCCGGGTCTTGCCGGTGCTCCTCGGTCAGCTGGTCGATGGTCTCCCTGTCGAGCGAGGTGAAGATCTTGATGTAGCGCTCGGCATCCTCGTCGCTGACGTTGAGCCAGAACTGATAGAAGCGGTAGGGGGTGGTGCGCTTGGGATCGAGCCAGATATTGCCGCTCTCGGTCTTGCCGAACTTCTTGCCGTCGCTCTTGGTGATGAGCGGGCAAGTCAGGGCGAAGGTCTCCACCTCATTACCCAAGGTGCGGCGTATCAGCTCGGTACCCGTGGTCATGTTGCCCCACTGGTCGTTGCCGCCCAACTGCAGCTTGACGCCCTTATGCTGATAGAGGTACAGGAAGTCGTAACCCTGCAACAGCTGATAGGTGAACTCGGTGAACGACAGGCCGTCGCGGGCCGTGCCGTTGAGGCGCTGCTGCACGCTGTCCTTGGCCATCATATAGTTGACGGTGATATGCTTGCCCACCTCACGGGCGAAGTCGAGGAAGGTGAAGTCCTTCATCCAGTCGTAGTTGTTGACCATCTCGGCGGCATTCTCCTCCTTGCCCTCAAAATCGAGGAACTTGGCCACCTGCTGCTTGATGCACTCCTGATTGTGGCGCAGGGTCTCGTCGTTGAGCAGGTTGCGCTCCTGGCTCTTGCCACTGGGGTCGCCAATCATGCCTGTAGCCCCGCCCACGAGGATGATGGGCTTGTGGCCGCAACGCTGCAAGTGGCGCAGCATCATGATGCCACAGAGGTGGCCTATATGAAGGGAGTCGGCAGTGGGGTCGGTGCCTAAGTAAGCGGTCACCATCTCCCGTTGCAGGAGTTCTTCGGTGCCTGGCATCATCTGTGCCAGCATACCGCGCCAGCGCAGTTCTTCTACAAAATTCTTTCTCATCGATTCTTTTTTATTTCTTGATTTTTTGTTTTGGCTGCAAAAGTACGAAAAATAATGGAAATGACAAAATCCGCGTCTCTTTTTATGTAATGAGGTCGGCTTATTCCTTCCACTCGAAATGCTGGTAGTCCTTGCACGACGTCCACGAGCCTCCCCAGACGAAGCCGGCCTCGGTGAACAGGCGGTAGCAGAGGTCGTGCCTGACAATCTTGTAGGGGAAAGGCCTCGTGCGGTCGCAATAGGCGGCGGAGGTAGCGGGCTGAATGTAGTTAGTGCCGTCGGCACGCTGCCTGTAATAGGGGTTGTAGCGCGGATTGATGTCGATGGCCAGCCCTTTGGAATGCTTGGAGAGCTGTTTGCTGCCTGCAATGGGGCGATAGAAGAAACAGGAGGTGTTGTTGTGCCGCATCTGCCTCTCGTCCATGCCGAGGGTACCATCGCCCACGTCAGGACTTTCGGTATCAAAGACTTCGGGCAGCACCATCGACTGGATGGGATAACGGGCGTCGTAGAGCTGACGGAAGATGCGCACCACGATGTCGGAGATGCGCTTGTGGCAAATCATCTCGCCGATGTGTGTCTGCTCGTCATAGTCCCAGTGCAAGACTCGCACATGACGCAGGTCGCTACGACGGATGTGGGGGTTGGGCTTGTAGGTCTTGCCCTGCATGCGCTGCCACACGGCGTCGGGAACGGGCTCGGCGGCAAAGCACTTGTCTAACCCGCCCCATGCCTTGACGGCTGCATCGCTGACCGTCGTGCCTGCCTGCCACTGCGCCAGCGGGGTGACGTCGGCCTGCTGCTTGCCTGCATACATCACCATCGTGAGGAGCAAGACAAGGGTCACTAATGCTATTCTTCTCAAACTGCTGTCTTCCATTGTGCATGGGGGATAATGGCGAAACCTATGGGACGGGGTCGTAGCCACTGCCGCCCCAGGGGTTGCAACGCAGGACACGCCAGACGGCGAGGGCAAGGCCTTTGACAGGACCGTGCTTCATAATGGCCTGTTTGGCATACTCGGAACAGGTGGGCGTGAAACGGCATGAGGGGGGCGTAAATGGACTGATGCAACGCTGATAGAAAAAGATGGGAAGCAGCAACAGCCAGCCGAGGGCACGGGACAACCACTTCATAGGGATTCGCAGATACGTGAAATCAACTTGGCCATGCGGGTGGCTATCAGGCTGGATGACTCCAGACGGTCGCTCTGCCAGATAAGGGCGATGGCCAGCGACTGCTCTGCTGGCAGCACAGCAAGGAGCGGCTGCTTGCTGAGGCGATAGGCCTCTCGCATCTGCCGTTTGGTGCGATTGCGGTCAACAGCATGATGCAATCGCTTCTTGGGCACGCTTACCAACACCTGCACCGGGACGTCGTGGGCTCCACGCTGACGCAGGCTCCACACAGCACGAATAGGAAAGGCGGCAAACGACTTGCTGCGTCCGCCGCCAAAGAGTTCATCAATCAGTTTCTGACTGGTGATGCGCTCGACCTTCCTGAACTCATTCGTCCTCATTCATCAAGAGATAGTGCTGCAAGGCTCCCGTCATCGATGGATACTTCTCCGACGGTGCTTCGAGATCCAAGCGCAGGCCAGCATCGACGACGGCCTTTGCCGTAGCCGGACCAAACGTGGCAATGGCCACGTGGCCCTGATCAAAGTGGGGGAAGTTCTTCGTCAGCGACTCAACGCCTGAGGGACTGAAGAACACGAGCATATCATAGTCAAACGACTTTACTTCCTCATCGGTGAAATCGTTGCTCACGGTGCGGTACATCACACACTCCTTGTGCTGTAGCTTCTTGGAGTCGAGCTGACGAGTCAGGGCGTCGGTGTGTACGTCGCTCATAGGCACAAGGTACCGCTCCGTCTTGTGCTTCACCATCGTGGGAAGCAGGTCGTCAACACGACCCGTATTGCCGAAGAAGACCTTACGCTTGCGATACTGCACATATTTCTGAATATAGAGAGCGATGGTTTCGGTTACGCAGAAATACTTCATGTCCTCAGGAATGTTGACACGAAGCTCCTTGGCCAATGTAAAAAAGTGGTCGATGGCATGACGCGAGGTAAACACCACCGCGGTGTAATCCAGAATGCTGACTTTCTGTGCGCGAAATTCGCGCGGTGTTATTCCTTCAACTTTAATGAATGGGCGGAAAACCAATTCTACGCCGAATCGCTCGGCAATGTCAAAATAAGGCGACTTTTCGCTCGTGGGCTTTGGTTGCGAAACCAAAATTTTCTTGATCATCTCTATGTCCTAAAAATTTATTTTCAACAAATTGACTATTGACAGCAAAGAACCGGCAAAGCCAAGCAAGGGTACGATTTCGAGGGCACAAAAGTACAAAATATTTTGCAGATAAACACCATTTTGCCTGAAAAAGATGACCCAAGACCGATAAAATGTCAGTATTTTTATAATTAGGAGTATGAAAACATAATAAAAAATGACATTTTGGACACTTAAATCAAAATAGACCTGCAACAATACTGCAGGGAAAAGTAGCACTCCTTCCATTGCTGTGAGGAAGAGGGCAGACTGCATCCACTGTAAACTTTTATTACCATCAAAGAAGACGTAATTGACCAGAGAGTACAATCCGCTTTTCAGCAAGAAATAGCCTACGAAACTACCAAAAAACAGACTGATGAGCTGGAAGTCGTTGTCGAGCTGGAAGGTATCGGCTACATAGGCCGTCACGTAAAGATAGCTGGAGATGGCCAGCAGGAGACAGCATAGCAACACAAGGAAGAGCTGAAAACGCAACTCTCCAGAGGTCTCCGTCATATCGTCGTGGTAAGATAGATAGAAGAAGTCTCTCAGTTGTCTCGAGATGAACCACTTGGAACGGGCTATCGAGAAGAAAAAGAGGACGATGCAAAGCAATAACAACGAGGTGAACATGTTGTCACCACGGATGGTATAGGGAATAGGATCGCCCGCCACGCCTGAGCGTCCACCATCGATTTCGGGATGGAACAGCGGGTCGTTGGAAAAGAAATTCTGCCTGTAGTATTGTGGCAGATTCACTTCCTTCAGGCTACGCCCCGGCTCGTGTCCTGGCAAATGGAGCGTATCGGGCTGCTCGCTATAGTGTATCTCACCAGGCTGGAACCATGCCTGAATGGCTGAGTCCTGCTGGGCAGGAGTGGCATCACTCGGCAACATGCGCAACACCTGGTAGGGTGTGAGCGGACGAAAGGTGTCGGACGGCACATCATCAATAATGATGTCATCGATAATCGGCAGCTCGCGGAGCGGCTGTGATGTCAGAATGGAGTCCTGTATCATCGGAGAATGAGCTCACTAAAGGCCGAACTCACGCTTAATGTCGTCCACACGGTCGAGCTTTTCCCATGTAAAAAGTTCCACCTCTATTTCCTTGGTCTCATGGTAGTGGCTGGTGAAGACCTTGCGCACCACCTCATTCTTGCGACCCATGTGGCCATAGGCAGCAGTCTCCAAGTACATGGGCTGACGCAGCTTCAGCGTACGCTCAATGGCTTTCGGACGCAAGTCGAAGAGTTTCTCTATCTTCTTGGCAATCTCGCCGTCGCTCATTGCCACATGCTTACGACCATAGGTGTTCACGTAGATGTTCATGGGCTGTGCCATACCAATAGCGTAACTCACCTGAACCAGCATCTCGTCGGCCACTCCTGCAGCTACCATGTTCTTGGCAATATGGCGTGCGGCGTAGGCGGCAGAGCGGTCGACCTTTGAAGAGTCCTTGCCGCTGAATGCACCACCACCATGGGCTCCCTTTCCTCCATAGGTATCGACAATAATCTTGCGTCCCGTCAGTCCTGTGTCACCATGAGGACCACCAATAACAAACTTACCCGTGGGATTTACATAGTATTTGATATCCAGCCCGAAGAGGTCAAGTACCTTCTGCGAGTGGATTTGCTGTTTCACACGGGGAATGAGGATATGGATCACATCGTCCTTGATGCGGGCGAGCATGGTCTCATCGTCGGCAAACTCGTCATGCTGGGTAGAGACAACGATGGTGTCGATGCGCTCAGGAACGCCCGTATCTGAGTATTGGACCGTCACCTGGCTCTTTGCGTCAGGACGGAGATAGGTCATCACCTTGCCTTCCTTGCGGATGTCGGCCAACGTTCGCATAATGAGATGGGCCAAGTCGAGCGACACAGGCATATAGTTCTCTGTCTCATTGGTGGCATAGCCAAACATCATGCCCTGGTCGCCAGCTCCCTGGTCATCATCGTTCTCGCGGTCCACGCCGCGGTTGATATCGGCACTCTGCTCGTGGATGGCAGTCAGGATGCCACATGAGTTGCCATCAAACTGATATTCGGCTTTCGTGTAGCCAATCTTCTGGATAGTCTTACGTGCTATGGTCTGCAGGTCAATATACACCTCGCTACGCACCTCGCCCATAATGACCACCTGACCTGTGGTGACAAACGATTCTATAGCACAACGGGAGTGGTCATCATAAGCCAGAAACTGATCTACCAGCGCGTCACTTATCTGGTCGGCCACCTTGTCGGGATGGCCTTCTGAAACGGATTCGGATGAAAACAAATACGACATATACCTCTTATTATTTAGAAAACAGGGTGCAAAGTTACTACTTTTGTTCCGAATACCCAAAAATACGGCCATTTTTTATCAAATCGAAGCCTTCTTGCCACCTTGGCGTTTCCTGTCTTCTCTCCTTAAATGGTCACGCCAATCTGTAAGCCAAAGAAGTTACGGGCCGTAAATTTGTCTATATCGATGGCTTCGCCGTTCAGGGGTCGCTTGGTGTAATGACGCCAATAGAGTGAGAAACTTATCAGAGCATCATCCAAAGTAGATTGTATGCCAACCATCGGATGGAACGCGAGGCTATTGGAGGTCATCACATGGGCACCATAATGATCGCCATAACGATGTGACTGATAGAGCCGCAATCCGTATTCCACTCCGATACCTAAGAAAAGGTAGATGTCGTCATCCACCCTGACAAGGTTCAACATCAATTCAGCAGGTACGACCAGTTGCCCGCCCATAGGCCGCACATCATTTGAATGCTCACCTTTATCGTAAAACAGATAGTCGGAAAACGTCGGGTGAACCAGAAACGACACAGGCGGGTGACGATCGAAGAAACCGCGATAACCCAGACCAAGGCTTAGGTTGATGAGGTCATCAAAATTACCAAGCTGTGCCTTGAAACCTACTCCACCTGTGAAAGTGGGATGATTGGTGTCTGCACTGAAGTAGCCACCGAAGTGGCATTCTGGTGTCAGCGCGTTGCGCGATATGTCCTGAGCAGTTGCAGGAAAAACGGTAAGGCAAAGGAGCAATAGAACGAGGAATTCGCGCTGAATTGTTTTTGTATTCATATTTTTATGCTTATTCATTTCGGTCTATGACGGCCTTAACCGTTGGCTCGCTAATAAGGGAATGCTGATCAGGTGAAAGGTAGGTCTTAGTGGCGTCAACTGCTATGAGGACACCGTCGTGGGTCCCTTCTTTGGGGCTGAATGTGAGCACCTTGGAGGGATGCTTGCCAAGATAGACGAGTGATCCGTCGTCGGCATTCATCCACCAGACGTGCTTATACTGACCACTGATCTTCGTCAGGTCGAGGCGCATGGAACGGGCCGTAAAGTTATAGACCAACAAGTAGTCGTTTCCTCGCGTAGCAATAAGACGGTCATATCGTGTCCCGTTGTCGAGAATGATGCTTTGGTCGGGCACACGTTCGAAGTAAGGGAAAGTCATGATAAGTCTACGGACGTACTGCATCTGATGGAAACCAGGATCGTAGACAGCTACATACCAAGGCTTGTAGTTATGATAGGCGGAAGGATAGCCCGGCTTGAAGAACTGCATGATGGCCGAATTGCCATAAGTGTGGCCACACGAGCCGGCAAAGACACTCCAATAGGCATAGCGGCGCACATGATCGGCTGTCCACAGGGGCTCGTTGGCATCGTGCAGTCCCTGGGGGATTCCCTCGTAGATGGGCTCGTCATCGATGACTGGCTTGATGGGGCGATAGGCCCATGTTGAGTCTACATACATCCAGTTGTCTTCCTCGGTATTATCAGGAATGGAGTACTCCTTGTTGCCCATGCGCTGTCCGTAGCGGCGATGACCGCTCTGGAAGCTATGGAAGTCTATCCAATTGGCCTTGGCCCACCAATGTGCAGACGTGTAGCGACCTCGTGGATGGTAGGTCATCAGGTGCTTTTTGTCTATTTGCTTGATAGTGGTAGCTATTGTCTCCCATACCTCAGGATGAATGTTGCCCTGAATATCGCCTCCGATAATCCAGATGATGTTGGGACGGTCTTTATAGCGACAAGCCAGGAATTCACCATACTTACGAGCCTCAGCTTGGTTGAGTTTGCCAGCCTTGACTACAGAACCCCAGACGGGCACAAGGCCAAGATAAATGCCCTGCCGCTCACATTGAGCAGCGATATAATCCAAATGCTGCCAATAGGCATCAGTATCTGATGACTGGCCATAGGCATTATAGGACGGCTTATCGTTCAACACTTGCACTTGCACCATATTATATCCTGCATCGTGGCATTGTTGTAAGTAGAACTGCACCTCGTCGCGATTCAACCGCTGGGGCATGAGCCAAGCCGTCTCACCCTGAAGGAAGAAGGGCGTGCCATCACGGTGCATGAGAAAACGCTGGTTGTCGGAGACAGTAAGAGGGCCATGATGCCAGGGAAGGGTAGCATTAGCTGCTACAACAGTTATACTACAGCCTACCAGGAGAAAGAGAAGAGTGAAGACTTTTTGTTTCATTGCATTATTGTTTTGAGGTTTTCTTCAGGTTGGATGGTAATTTTGCTTTCGTCGGCACGAGAGCGGTCAAGAGAGAACACACGGGAGAAGAAATCATAGACAGCCTCACGTTTATTAGGGCCGAAATCGTGACGTTCTGCTGGCAGATGCACATTCTCGACCTTTGTGGAAGCATCATAGAATCCGTAAATACGTTGAATAAAGGGGAACTCGAGTTGAGGAGTGGTGTGGGTCCAGTCGCCACCGTCACTCACCAACAACAACGGGCGTGGGGCAAAGGTGGCTGCCAACTCGGCTTCGCAGGTACCGCCACAACTCAGTTGGACAGGCATACCGCTCTCGCAGGGACACCCTCCGTCGAAATGGGAAGCCACATGGACCACTGGGGCGATGGCTGCAATGCGGGGCATACCGAATGTCTCGGCCAAAAGCGACAGCAACACGGTGTGGGTACCGCCACCACTTCCCCCACAAATGCCGATGCGAGTGGTGTCGATGTCGGAGCGGTTCTTCAGCATCCATTCAAGCAAGCGCAATCCGCAAGCAGCTTGAAACACATGGGCACGGACCACGGCATGCTCACCTACCTCGGCCGCCGACTGCCCGTAGCCGTAGAGGTCAAAATCCACACACACGGCTCCCATGCGAGCCAGACACCCTAACCGCAGTTGCTCATCGTCGCGATAGCGAGAAGGCCAATGGCCGTCAGGACAAATAATGAGAGGAGAAAAGGCACCCTTCTTGCTCCTCTGGCTGAAAGAGTCTTTTGTTGGCGCATAGATGGTGCCAAAGATGTGTTGTTTCTTTTCAGAAACCTCTATTAGCTCCATACTGATGTTCTGTGTTGTATATCCATCATGCTTGCGAATCTTTCCAATGACAACCCTCGGATGCTGAATGCAGGAGTCAAGGAAACGGTCAATGGCAAGCCGCTGGCGCACTTCCTTGACCAATTGGCTGCGTCGCTGCTCCCATGAGTCCTTCTTATCATATAAAGTGGAGAGATACTGCAACATGGCCTGTCCCTCATCATCGTGGCGGCGATAGTACTCATAGCGACTGATGCGATAAAGTCTATTGTTACGCGGCCACCAATTCCAATCGAAATACTTGCAAACGTTGGTAAGTGTCTGTTCCAACGACCAGGGACGTATGCGGTAGTCAGCGTAAGGCAACTGCAACCCTGTAGTATCCATATCGAAACGCAATTTGATACCAAATCGTTGCTGGATATCTTTCGCAACGTCGCTGACAGGCCTGGTATAGCGACCTTCGTAGGTATTTTGCGCTTGCATGCTTATGGACAGGCAAAACAACAGCGTCGTAAGTATTTCTTTTATCATAAAAGAGGTTTTTGATTCATTTTAATAATAATTTTCATTTATGAAACGGCAAAATGCTCATTTTATTATTTTTTTCGTACCTTTGCACCATGAGAAAACGTAACTTCCTTTTTTCACTCTTGTTCTTCTGTATGTCAAGTGTGTTGGCAACAGAGCAACAACCCATGCGGCTATGGTTTCAAAATCCTGCCATTTTCTTCGAAGAGTCACTCCCCATTGGCAATGGCCGACTTGGAGCACTCATCTATGGCAATCCGCAGGATGATGTCCTCCAACTGAACGATATTACGCTTTGGTCAGGCCAACCTATCGACCGCAACGAGGACGCAGGTGCGTCGAAATGGATTCCTGAAATTCGCAAGGCTCTCTTCGCTGAGGACTATCGCCGGGCCGACTCTTTGCAATTACACGTTCAGGGTCATAACAGCAGCCATTACCAGCCTCTGGCTACAATACATATCGTCGACCACTCGGCAGCGTCTTTCTCAGACTATCGGCGTGAACTGGACATAGATTCTGCTATCGCACGAACAATATATAAAAAAGGTAACGTCAGTTATCAACGTGAGTATCTTGCCTCAGCACCTGACCAGCTCATTGCCGTTCACCTCACGGCCTCAAAACCAAAGGCCATCAATGTGGAGGTGCGACTGACCTCTATCCTGAATCACAAGGTAAAGGCAACTGGACAGCAACTGACGTTGACTGGCCATGCCAATGGCGACCCACAGGAAAGCACCCATTTCTGCACTATCGTACGTGTTGTCCATCGTGATGGCACGGTCGAAGCTACCGACTCCGTATTGCAACTGACGGATGTCAGCGATGCCACAATCTATGTAGTAAACGAAACCAGTTTCAACGGCTACGACCATCACCCTGTACGTGACGGCGCTCCCTATCTGGAACGCGCCACCGACCGAGCCTGGCATACAGCTAACATCAGCTATCCAGACATGCGTCAACGTCACATTGCTGACTATCGCCAGTTTTATGCACGTTTGAAATTGTCACTTGAAACAGCCTCAACTACTGACATTCCTGCCATACCCACTGATTCGCTGCTACGTTCCTATGGAAAAGCAACCAACGAACAGGCACGCTATCTTGAAACCCTCTATTTCCAGTATGGCCGATATCTCCTCATCAGTTGCTCACGTACCCCCTCCGTGCCTGCTAACCTGCAAGGTCTCTGGAACCCGCATCTTTATGCTCCTTGGCGAGGCAACTACACCATCAACATCAACTTAGAGGAGAACTACTGGCCCGCCTTCGTAGCCAATCTGGCTGAAATGGCAGAGCCTCTCGACGGTTTCGTGACTGCCCTGGCTGAGAATGGTCGATTTACTGCACGCAATTACTATGGTGCACGCCGCGGTTGGAGTGCAGGCCACAACACTGATATCTGGGCCATGGCCAACCCTGTGGGCGAAAAACGCGAGAAGCCCGAGTGGGCCAATTGGCCAATGGGTGGTGCGTGGCTCGTGGAGACGCTGTGGGAACGCTATTGCTTTACACAGGATTTAAACTATCTCAAACAGACTGCCTACCCGCTGATGCGTGGCGCTGCAGAGTTCTGTTTAGACTGGTTGGTGGAGAACCCAAACAATCCACAAGAGATAATTACAGCCCCCAGCACATCACCTGAAAATGAATACGTGACAGACAAAGGCTATCATGGCATGACCTGCTATGGTGGCACGGCCGACATGGCCATCATCCGTGAACTGTTTATCAACACTATCGAAGCTGCACGGTTGGTAGGTGAAGAGAGTGAATTCATTAATGACTTGGCTAAAGCCCTGCCTCGACTGCATCCTTACACCATAGGACAGGAAGGTGACCTGAACGAATGGTACTACGACTGGCGTGACTATGACCCGCATCACCGTCATCAGAGCCACCTTATCGGACTCTATCCAGGATGTCATCTCACCACTGACAAGTATGAGGCATTGACTACACTATCGACCTTAAAAGAAGCTCTTGAGAAGACGCTCATTCAAAAAGGTGATCAGACCACAGGATGGAGCACTGGATGGCGCATCAATCTCTGGGCACGCCTACACAAAGGCAACGAGGCATTTCATATCTACCAAAAACTTCTTACCTACGTTAGCCCTGACAACTACCGTGGCCCTGATCGTCAGCGCCCAGGTGGAGGCACCTACCCAAATCTGTTTGATGCCCACCCACCTTTCCAGATTGATGGGAACTTCGGCGGTACAGCTGGTGTTTGCGAGATGCTGATACAAAGTACAGATGAGATTACCTTGCTCCCTGCCCTACCCTCTGCTTGGCCCAACGGAGAGGTGAGTGGCCTGTGTGCACGTGGTGGCTTCGAGGTGAGCATGCGCTGGCGCAATGGCAAAGTCGAAGAGGCTCAAATAAGCAGCAAACGAGGTGGCATAGCCACTGTGAGATATAATGGGAAGATGATTAAAATAACTCTAAAACCTGGTAAAACTAAAACAATTCATGGATAAAACAATTATTGAAACAGATTTTGAAAAAGCGAAGAAATGGGCGAGTGGGCAATATATTGAAAACGACCTTCTCCTGTTGGACCAACTGGCTGATGCGCCCTTCCCTACGGAGCCAAGACGCATGAACTTCATCCTAATAGGCTTCTGCACTCAAGGCAGGGTGCAATATAGGATGGACACGGTGGAGCAGATGGTAGAACCGGGCGAGGTCATCGTCATCTCGGAAAGACGAGTGATTGACAACTACATGGCTTCGCCTGACTTACAGGGTCTCTGTATTATGATTACCCGATCTTTCTACCAAGAGATTATTAAGGATGTGAAAGATTTATCATCCTTATACCTCTTCACACGCACCTATCCTGTGATGAAGCTATCACCACGTGAATGCGAGGTCTTCCAGCGATATTTCTACGCTATTCGCGAACGTATCTCTGACAAGCGGAATTTCTTCCGTCGTGATCTCATACGCACGCTGATGCTGGCCATGTTCTATGATCTGAGCACCGTTATCTATAGTGTTAGGGAACAGGCCGACCTGCGCAAGTCGCGAAGCGACGAAATTTTCGCTCAGTTTATCAAGATGGTCGAGGCCAACTGCAAGCAGGAACGCCGTGTAAGCTGGTATGCCGAGCAACTTGGCATCACGCCAAAATACCTATCCGAGACTATCAAACAGGTAAGCAAGCGTACACCCAATGAATGGATTGACAACTATGTGACGTTGGAAATCAGGGTGCAATTGAAAAACTCGACAAAGACCATCAAGGAAATTACCAAAGAACTGAATTTCCCCAACCAGTCTTTCCTTGGGAAATACTTCAAGGAACACGTGGGAATAAGTCCCAGCGAATATAGAAGAAAATAAAGGGGAACTATATTTTATCCAGCTTATATCCCTTCCGGAGCTAACATGTAGTAGGCGAGAGATTTTTCAAAGGTGAGATGCTCTGTTTCTATTAAGAAGGCTACGATGGTAGCGTCAAGAAAAATCGGGAAGAGTCGATGAGTACTCTTCCCGATTTGCTTTCCAAAAGTTGAGTTTTTATAAATCAGTATTCCCTTAATAAAGGTACACCTTGAAATTCTTTACCGAGCCAGGGGCACCCTGTTCAGCACGAGGCAGGTACTCCAGAGCCTTCACGTTCTGTACGCTGCCGAGGTCGATGACCAGCAGATGAGGTGCAGAAGTTCCCTTCTCCGTCTGCCAGTAGGTAGACTCCTGCAGGTCGAAGACCTTGTCGCCTAAGTGGTTGCCAGCCTCGTCCTCTGAGTTGGCATACTTCGTCTTCCAAGGCTCACGCGAGAGACGCTTGCCGTCAGCACCTTGCAGGTAGAGTTCTGCAATGGCCACGCGGTCGCCGTCTTTCTGGGTGCTTAGACACTCGATGGCGAGGTAGCGGCCATTGGACATCTTGCCGAAGTTGATGGTCTGCCAACCATTGCCAGCCTTGAAGGCGCCAGTAGCTACGGGGGTAGCGCTGTTGAGGTCGGGCTTGTCGCCAATGTTGTTGTGCTTGTTGCTCTTCTCAAGCTGCAGCTTGTTGAGTTCAGGCTTGTCCTGACCCCACACAACAGCCTCCTTCGGGCCTACCACATCAAGGACGATGATTTCGTTCTTGCCTTTCTTCAGCCAACAGCCGGGCACATAGAGCGTCTGCTGCGGACCGATGCTCCAGATGCGGCCCATGGCATGACCGTTCACGTAGACCTGTCCCTTACCCCAAGTCTCGAAGTTCAGGAAGGTGTCGCCCACTTTCGAAAGGTTGAAGTAGCCACGGTAGTAGCCACGACCTCTCATCATCTTGGCATCGTCTTTGAAATGTTCTATATACTCATTGTTTTCTGTGGCAGATGCACGCTTGAAAGCAAGCAAAGACGTCTCGTATTCATCGTCGACGAAATACTTCTCCCAATCGTTCAATGTATAAGTCACATCATGCTTGCCAGCCTTTGTACTTAGGGTGACGTTGCCAACGATGCCCTTGAAATCCTTAATGGCACGGCCAAAGTTGATACGTCCCATGGCCTCAACCACAATCACAAGGGATGAGCCGGCCTTAGCGGAAGGAATGGTAAGGCTCTTCTCATTCTTTACACGATCTATCTTACCAATATACTTGCCATCAACAAACACCTGCGCGAAGTCGTGGAAGTTGGCTGTGAGGACACTCGGTTGGGGTAACTCGGGCAGCGAGGTGTAATAGGCTGCATAGCCCCATCCTAAGTTGTGAGCCTCGAAAGTAAGGTCATCAGCATTGCCGTCAGTATTCAAACCGCCATTGGCATACATCAACGGTGCAAACTCCTTCAGCTCGAACTTCGGTACAGTGATAATACCCATGGGAGCCTTAGGTACAGCAGGCAGTTTTTTGTCGCTGTATTTCTGCATCATGGTGCGCAGCTCCCAGAACTTTGGTGTAGCCAGACCATACTCGTTGATAGGTGCGTCGTAGTCATACGAGGTGACATCAGGAGCGAAACCAGGAGAGTTGGCACCAGCCCAGTGGCCGAAGCTGGTTCCACCGTGAGTCATGTAGAGCGAAAAGCTGATGCCTTTCGACAGCATTTCATCCATGCCCTCCACCATATCCTTGGCAGGACGCGTCTCGTGGCGGGCTCCCCACTTGTCGAACCAGCCGCTCCAGAACTCAGAGCACATCTTCGGTGCGTTGGGACGTAGCTCACCTAAACGGCGGAACTGCTGGTCGATATTGGCGCCGGTGCCGAAGTTCATGGTCCATGTCAGGTCATCAAGACCGTTCTTCTCGAAGTTAGAAGACCAGTCGCACTGGAACAGCGACAGCTCCTTACCATAGATGCCACGCAGACAGTCACGGATTTCCGAGACGTATGGCTTATCCTCGCCATACGAGCCGTACTCGTTCTCCACCTGAATCATGATGATAGGGCCTCCGTTCTGAATGGTCAGCGGCTTGAGCTGCTCACCCACTTTCTCCTCGAAGATTTTTACTCGTTCCATAAAATAAGGATCGCGCTCGCGAAGTTTGATGTCCTTCTTCTTCAGGAGCCACCAAGGCAGGCCACCCATCTCCCACTCGGCACAAACGTATGGACCAGGACGCACGATGACGTAGAGGCCGTTCTTCTGAGCCAGACGGCAGAACTCGGCCACGTCGTTATTTCCCGTGAAGTCAAAAACGCCCTCCTTCTGCTCATGGATATTCCAGAAAATATAAATGCACACGGCATTCATACCCAACGCCTTGCACATCTGGATGCGGTGCTCCCAGTATGGACGCGGAATACGGGGGTAATGTACTTCAGCAGCCTTCACTATGAAGGGGTGACCGTTCAGCAAGAATGTCTTGTCGCCAGTCGTGAAAGTGCCTGACTTGCCTGTGGCAGCAGAAGCCATAGCAGGTGCCGTGAGTAGCAACACACCCAGCACCAATTTCTTAAATAGTCTTTTCATAGTTATATTAGTAAGTGATTAGAGTTTCTCTCCATAGCACAAGTCTCCGCAGTCACCAAAACCTGGAACAATATACTTTTGCTCGTTCATACCAGGATCAACAGCAGCGACCCAAAGCGTGGTGTCCTCAGGTACTGCTTGGCTAATAGTCTCAATACCTTCTGGCGCAGCAATGACACAGCAGATGTGTAGGGCAGCAGGCTTGCCATGTTTCAACAATGCCTCATAAGCGGCAGCCATACTTCCACCCGTTGCCAACATGGGGTCGACGATGACGAGTGTCTTGCCTTTGGTTGATGGACTTGCCATATACTCAGTATGAATGCCCACCTCGGTATGCTCTCGATTGGTATACATACGGAAGGCTGAGACAAAACCATTCTCGGCATGGTCGAATATGCGAAGGAATCCCTCATGGAAGGGCAGGCCAGCACGTAGTACAGTTGCTAAAAGCAAATCATCCTTGATATGTGGGATGTCGATGGTACCCAACGGCGTGGTCACAGTTTTCGATTTGTATTTTAATGTCTTTGACAACTCATAGGCCATGAGCATGCCTATACGTTCGATGTTGTTACGAAAAAGTAGGCGGTTCTTCTGGTAGCCCTTGTCACGTAGTTCGGACATATACTGGTTGATGACCGAATTCTGTTCTGAGAAATTGATTACTTTCATAATTTGGGAGAATTATTAAGGGACTTATGAGCTTCATAAGCCCCATTAGTCCATGAGTATTATTATAATCCGCGAGCCTTGAGCAAAGCCGAAGCATCGGGTGCAGCCATTCCTGTGAAGTCACTGAACATCTGCATGAGGTCACCTGTGTTTCCACGACTTAGGATTTTCTCGCAGAACTCCGTTCCTGTCTCTGGCTTCAACGGGCCGCGCTGAGAGAAGACATTTGCTATATTAACAGCCAGCACCTCGGTCCATAGATAACTATAGTAGCCGGCTGCATAGCCGCTGCCCCAAACGTGGTTGAAGTAGCTGGTACGGTAGCGCGGTGGTATTTGCTCGTTTTGCAGACCAACGGCTTTCAAAGCCTCAGTCTCGAAAGCAGCGGCCTCATCAGCTGTGGGCACCTTCTCGGTAGCCATCACATGCCAAGCCATATCAAGGCAGGTAGCAGCAAGATTTTCGCCCAAAGAGTAGCAAGGCTGGAAATTGATGCTTGTTAGCATTCGCTCTTTGAGGTCAGCAGGCATAGGCTGACCCGTCTCACAATGACGAGCATAATGGTCGAAGATCTCTGGGATAGAGGCAAACGACTCGTTGAACTGAGAGGGCATTTCAACAAAGTCGCGAGCCACATCAGTTCCACTCAACCTGTTGTACTGACACTTTGATAGCATGCCATGCAAAGCATGACCGAACTCATGGAACATAGTCGTCACCTCATCCCACGTTAGCAGGGATGGCTGTCCCTCAGGTGCCTTGGCATAATTGCACACATTGAACACCACAGGCAGCTTCTCTCGCTGGAAGCTCTGCTTGGCAAACTCGTCCATCCAGGCTCCGCCACGCTTCGTAGGCCTGCGATAAAAATCACTATAGAACAGGGCGATGGTCTTGCCCTCACGGTCGGAGACCTCGAACACTTTCATGTCAGGATGGTAGGTAGGAATGTCCTTACGTTCCTTGAACGTCAGTCCATAGACACGGTTAGCAGCATAAAACACACCATTCTGTTGCACACTATCCACATTGAAATATGGTTTTACCTCCTCATCAGAAATACTCAATTGCTCCTTTTTCATCTTGGCTGAATAATAGAAGCGGTCATAGGGTTGAAGACTGAATTCTTGTCCTTCGGTCTTACGAGCATAGGCCTCAATGGAGCGAGTCTCGGCATCGGCCTTAGGCGTATAGGCCTTGATGAGGTTCTTCAGGAAGTTGTAGACATTGTCGGTGGTCTTTGCCATCGTTTTCTCCAACGAATAGGAGGCATAGTCCTGATAGCCCATTAGCTCGGCCTGTTCGGCACGCAGCTTTGCAATCTCAGTCACAATGCCGTAAGTGTTATGCTGATTGGTTCCGTCGGCACGATGGACAGATGCCTCATAGACCTTGCGACGCAACTCACGATTGTCAAGATTGGCTAACGGCTGCTGTTGCGTAGTATTGACAATAACGATGCAATAGGGTTTCTTGCTGCCCCTACTCTCTGCGTCCTGTTTGCATTGTGCTATGTCAGCTTCAGACAGTCCTGCCAGTTCTTCTTTGGTGTCCACCCACACCAAGGCATCGTTGGTGGCAGCCTGCAAAGCATCGCCCCATTGCTGCTGTAGGTCACTAATCCGCAGATTTATCTCCTTCATGCGGTTCATCTTATCGTCAGGCAGCAGGGCACCTCTGCGCACGAATTCTTTATATATCTCTTCGGTCAATTTTCTATCTTCTCCCTGCAACGATTCCAACTCATTGTCATAGACCTGCTTAATGCGCTGGAACAGTTCCTTGTTGAATGAAATCTCATTCTCCAACTCAGTCAGCATGGGTGTCACCTTCTTCTCTGTCTCAGCAATTTCAGGGGTCTTCTCTGCATTAGTCAATGCAAAGAACACACGACTCACTCGATCAAGCAACAATCCACTTTCCTCATAAGCAAGAATCGTGTTCTGGAAAGTGGGAGCCTCTTCATTGTCAACGATAGCCTTGATATTCTCGCGCTGTTGGGCGATACCTGCCTCAATTGCAGGCAAATAGTCATCAGGTTGAATCTTACTAAAGTCCGGCGCACCGAACGGTAGTTCGCTCTCCTGCAGCAAAGGGTTGACGCCCTGCTTGTTGGCTTGCTTACAAGCGGTCAGTTGAATCATGGCCGATGCAATACCAATGGTAACTAATGTTTTGGTCGTCTTCATAATAGGTTATTGATAGATTTATAATTCAGGGTATTTAGTTATCGGATGCAAAAATACGCATTTTCTTTCAATCTTTTGCTAAGTGCGGGTTGCAAAACTTATCTACCCAGTCTTGTTTTTGGATACTTTAACCAAAAAAGCGTTTCGCCCATACTTTTTTGTTGAAGCAAAGCTATGGCTGTTTGCGAAAAAAGCAGTACCTTTGCAGTCGTAAAAAGATTTAAGTATCAACTATTTAATTAAAATAACAGAATAACAATGGCAAAGTTAGATTTGACACAGTATGGCATCACCGGTTCTACCGTGATTGCCCACAATCCGTCTTATGAGTACCTCTTCAAAGAAGAGACAAAAGCTGGCCTCGAGGGCTTTGACAAGGGTGTGAACACCGAGTTGAATGCCGTGAACGTGATGACTGGTATCTACACCGGCCGCTCGCCTAAGGACAAGTACATCGTGAAAGATGCACAGAGCGAAGACAAGGTGTGGTGGACTTCTGAGGAGTACAAGAACGACAACCACCCCATGAGCGAGGAGGTTTGGGCCAAGGTAAAGGAGATTGCCATCAAGGAGCTTTGCAATAAAGAGCTGTATGTGATGGACGCTTTCTGCGGTGCCAATGAGGCCACTCGCCTACGCGTTCGTTTCATTGTTGAGGTAGCCTGGCAGGCTCACTTCGTAAAGAACATGTTCATCCAGCCCACAGAGGAAGAACTGGCCAACTTCGAGCCTAACTTCGTTATTTACAACGCTTCAAAGGCAAAGGTGGAGAACTATAAGGAGCTGGGTCTGAACAGTGAGACCTGCGTTGCTTTCAACACCTCAACCCGTGAGCAGTGCATCATCAACACTTGGTATGGTGGTGAGATGAAGAAGGGTATGTTCTCTATGATGAACTACTATCTGCCTCTGCAGGGTATCGCCTCGATGCACTGCTCGGCCAACACCGACATGGAGGGTAAGAATACCGCTATCTTCTTCGGTCTCTCTGGTACTGGTAAGACCACTCTTTCTACTGATCCGAAGCGTCTGCTCATTGGTGACGACGAGCACGGATGGGATGATGAGGGCGTGTTCAACTTCGAAGGTGGCTGCTATGCTAAGGTCATCAACCTCTCTAAGGAGAACGAACCTGACATCTATGGTGCCATCAAGCGTGATGCCCTGTTGGAGAATGTGACTGTTGACGAAGCTGGCAAGATCGATTTCGCTGACAAGAGTGTAACTGAGAACACCCGCGTTAGCTATCCTATCAACCACATTGAGAAGATTGCCCAGAAGGTTAACGGCAAGAGCGCTGGTCCAGAGGCTAAGAACGTGATTTTCCTGAGCGCTGACGCCTTCGGCGTGCTGCCTCCCGTATCTATCCTGACTCCTGAGCAGACGAAGTACTACTTCCTCTCTGGTTTCACCGCTAAGCTGGCTGGTACAGAGCGTGGCATCACAGAGCCCACCCCAACCTTCAGCGCTTGCTTCGGTCAGGCTTTCCTCGAGTTGCACCCCACCAAGTATGCTGAGGAGCTTGTGAAGCGCATGGAGAAGAGCGGCGCTAAGGCTTACCTCGTGAACACTGGTTGGAATGGAACTGGCAAGCGTATCTCTATCCCCGATACACGTGGTATCATCGACGCTATCCTGGATGGTGCTATCCTGAAGGCTCCTACAAAGAAGATTCCTTACTTCGATTTCGAGGTGCCCACAGAGTTGCCCAACGTGAATCCTGCCATCCTCGATCCTCGTGACACTTATGCTGATGCTGCCGAGTGGAACAAGAAGGCTGAGGATCTCGCTGGCCGCTTCATCAAGAACTTCAAGAAGTACGAAGGCAACGAGGCTGGTAAGGCTCTGGTTGCTGCAGGACCGAAGCTCTAATAATCTAAGATTACAATTTAAAGGGTCTGCCAATTCGTTTTGGCAGACCCTTTATTTTCACTGAGATGTCCTAAGTAAGTTAACGTGAGTTCGACGAATTTAGAAGAGGGTTAATTGATTGTCGATAGCCCTCTCACATGCTATGCATGGTATCTTTGGAAAAAAGCAATAAGCAGCCAATGCTCTCAGCAGATTGACCATGAAGTTGTCAAATGCCTATGCGTTGAGTGCTCGACCTGAGCGATGTTCTTTCATTCGTCATTGACGGTCTCTATAATGGCTCTCTTCCTTGTCAGCAATCTATCCGACATAGTCATCAGAGCCCCCTTCATGTTGCTCTTATGTTTGGTGATCAGCTGTATGCCGTCAACAAACGGCCTCTCTTCGCTCACCTCTCATTAATGCTTGACAAAGGCTTTCCCTGTTATACCTTCAGCTTTCCCTTCCCGGGCAATAGCCAAAAACTCGCGTATTATTAATCCAAATCGAAGTATTAGTTAACCTATTCAATAGTAAAATGTATGGTTTTGCTAAGTAAAATGTGTGGTTTTGCTGTGTAAAATGTATGGTTTTGCTGAGTAAAATGTGTGGTTTTGCTGAGTAAAATGTGTGGTTTTGCTGAGTAAAATGTGTGGTTTTGCTGAGTAAAATGTATGGTTTTGGTATTGAATACATTAAGCCATTTCTCAAAATGTGTCATTGATTGCGCTGTTGCTCTGTTGCACAAGTATCATTGCACAGCAACGACAAAGCGTTAGTGAGGCTATTCAGATAGCCCAGGAATTTTTTGGAAAGAAGGGTAAGACTCCCCAACTTTCCGTTGTACCAACACAAAAGGTGAATGAACAAGTTCGCAAGAGTTTGCGCAATACCCTTATTAGCGATACTCTTTAGTAAAGCTTGTTGTGTAGTGACTACAAACTGACTAAAATATCACTAATTTCCTAATAATCAGACGATTATTTTTAAACAATTTTCGTCGAACTCACGTTAAGTTACTTCTTCTTCCCTAACTTGAAATGGTCGAAGCCTTCACCATAGACACCGATAACAGCGCTCTGCGAGACAAAGGCCTGCGGGTCAATCTCGTTGATAATCTGGAAAATCATCGAGCTCTCACGTTGCTTAGCCAATACGAAAAGCATTTTCACCTCATTGCCTGTGTATAGCCCTGTCCCATTGATGACAGTACAACCACGATGAGCCTGATTGATGGATCGTCCGATCTCCTCCCACTTCCGACTCACGATGAAGAACTGCACAGACTTACGACTGGAATTAACCACCTGATCGATACAGAACGCCGTGACATATAGCACCACGTAACCATAGATGACCTTCTCCCAGTCTTTCAACACAAAATAACTTGAGGAGATAATAAACACATCGCAAATAAGGATGACACGCCCTAAAGAGATGTCACGATACTTATTGATAATGGCAGCAATAATGTCGGTACCACCTGTAGAACCGCCTACAGAGAGACCTAACCCAACGCCACAACCACAGAATACAGAACCGATGATAGCCGCCATAAACGGTTGGTCGCTCAGCAGGTGGGCATCATAGTTGGCTCGCATAATAGTGAGTCCTGTCGTCAGAACAGCTACTGCATAGACGGTCTTGACACAAAACTTCCAGCCAAGCACCTTTAATGCAATGAGCAACAACACAGCATTGATAGCAAAATAGCTGGCCTGCACAGGAATACCCGTACCCCAGAACAAAATGCTCGACACACCAGCTACACCGCCAGTTGTGATGTTGTTGGGTAAAAGAAAAACCGTCCATCCGATGCAATAGCTCAGCATACCGATGGCAATGGTCACATAGTCGCGGATCTCCTTGAAGAGAGTTTTGCCCACGTTTTTCTTATCCATATAATGTCTGCTTTTCCTTATTTTTGTGCAAAGGTACGAAATAATTTGTAATCCACAAATTTTTCGCCACTATCCGTTAGGGGATTTCCTCTATCGATGTAAAATTGTTAGATAGCATCTCGTATAGCTTTGCCAGTCCTAAAGGCATATCAGCGGTACCCGCATGGAGGTGTATATTCAAGTTACTGTCCAGCGTTTCACTATTCGATACTTCCTCTTGTCCGTTCTTGTATTTCAGTTTGAAAGTATCTTTTGTGAAAGATGTGACACACATCTGATAAGTAAAGTCAATGTTGGAAATCTGGAGGTAAGGAATTGGCACGATGCTGAGCATAGGGATGCGCAACAACATAATCTGGCCGTTGGCAGAATACTGAAAACTAATATAGATAGGACACAAGCGACCTTGGCTATCCTTTTGGAGCAATCCATCCTGCAAATAATCAAGCATGTTGCTGTTCGCCTGTTTCTGTGCTTCGACACAGGCGAGCAACGGTACCTTGATGGCATTTTTATAGGAAATGCTTGTTATGCTTGTAGGTATAGTCATGCTTACACTTGGTCTTTAAACTCTATCATCTGAGTCTGAAGGATTTCAATGAGCTTAGACATGCCGTAGGGAACGTCGGATGCAGTAGCACGGATGTTGATATCGATGTTCTCCTTTGCCATCATCTGGGTGGAACCATCCGACTTCACATCCAGTTTCACATTAGGCGTACTGGCAGCAAACTTCGCCTTTAACTCTGAGTCATTGCATGCCGTCACCGTGGCCTGAAAGTTCAGGTTGATATGGTCTATCAGCAAGTAGGGTACAGGAATGACGGTTAACAAAGGCAGGCTGATTCGATGGGTATAGCCGTCTTTTGTAAACAGGAACGAGAGCATCACAGGTTTGTACTTTGCCATTCCCGTCTGGTCGCTCTCCAGACCCATATCCACAAGATATTGATAGCAGGCTTCTGCCGCCTCTTGTTGAGCTTCGGCACAAGCCTTCAATGGATGTCCGATAATATGTTCGAAGGACAATGCTTCAAGCGGATTATTGACCGCCTCGGCCAACTGGTTGTTTTTCTCAGACATAGTAATTCATTTTTATTACATGTGATATTAAGCCTACTCATCGGGCTTTTTTACGCGAATGGCCTGTGTACTTGCCAATTCCATCAGTCGGCTCATGCCACCCGAAATACCCAAATCGGCCGCTTTAATATTGACGTTGATGATGTTGCGCAGGTCAAACACCGATGACTCTTTTTCCTTGATTGCTTCTCTTGATGGAGAGATTCTCGCAATTAGCGTCTTTCTGTTATTTATGTCTTCTACCTTTGTAATGAGATTGAAGTTTACCTCCACATTACGAATCTGAATGACTTGTGGCGGAATGACGGTAATGAGGGGTATCTTCATGACATATTTCTGCCCATTTTGCTCGAACGAAAAGTGGAGCATGGCCAGTTCACGCTTTCTTCCCTTTTTTGTGAAGGTACTCTCCTCTATATATTCCAGCATGACATCAAAAATACTATGCTGTGCTTCTGCGCAGTTACCAACCGATCTCTGGATGAAATCCGAAATAGGTTTGAAAGTCAGGTTTTTATCACCAAGTGCCACTTTTCAAGTCAATTTTGGTAAATACTAATACTGCAGGACAGCTTTCAGCTTCTTAGCTTCCATAATCATCTTACTCACCTCCACCTGTTTTGGTAACTCTGGCAGGATGCTTGTGCGTCGGTTTTCAGCACCTAACGAGCGATACAAACTGCTGGCAGAGCGATTTTTCAATTCCTTGACGGTATCAACACCAGCGGATTCGAGCAATGCAGCCAACTTGGGACTAACATGAGGTATGCGCATCAGGTCGGAATGATTAGCCCATTTGAGGATTTTGTCTTCTTCGATACCAGATCTCCTACTTAATCCTGCCCGTCCGCTCTTGGTACTTGCGCTGTTGAGGAACTGCTCCACGGTCTTGATGCCTAAGGTAACCAATTTCTGGACGCAGGCATTAGGAATCATGTATAATTCGTTGACGTGGCGGTGCTTATAGCTGATATATCCCAAAATATTCATGTCCCTTGTTCGCAGCCTCATCCACTCAGCCTCCTCAGGTGACAGTTGCTCCACCTGTACAAGCTGATTACCAAACACTTCCAGCAGTTTGGCCACTCCTGCAGGCATCTGCGAGGTTGATGCATGAATGTCGACCTTAATGATGTTCTGCACATTCGTGTTGGTCTCCGTGTTGGCATTCACCTCAGAATAGGGCGAGGTGTATGAAGCCACGATCGTTTCGTGGTTGCAAGCCGTGACATTGGCGGTAAATGAGAGGTCGACTTCGTCTATATTGATATATGGGATGGGAACAATGGCCAGTAGCGGTATCACCATGATTTTCTTCACACCCTCAATCTGGAAGGAGAACGAGATGGTGACAGGCTGTGAAGAGCCATAATCCACCTCCGAACGCTCCATAGTGGTCTTCTTGATGTAATTGAGCGTACTCAATGAGGCTTCCTTCTGTGCCTTGACACATGCAGAAAGAGGACCACCGATGATATTTCCAAAGGGGATGGAGTTAATAACACCTGTAACCTGTTTGCTATCTATTTCTGCCATAGCTCATTGTGTTTACGGTTTAAACGTGCTTGCTTTCTGCAGATTCTTTTGAGCTTCATCAACGTTTTTCAGAATCTCCATAGCTCGCTTCGACTCCTGCCTGTTGATGGTGAGTTCAAGACGGCAATGGGGGCAGCGAAGTCCTTGAGCCGAAAGTAACTCAGAGATAGTGGTAGGGATGAAATGTCCGCATTGCGGGCAGTTTAATCCTGGTTGTTTTTGATTGTTATTTAACATTTTTGTATTTTCTGTTTCTAAAAAAGAATGTTACTCGATTGCCTCTACATGAATGCTACTGTCTGAAGCTTGTAACAATCCACGCATACCATTTGGCAACTGCGTGGGCTGTAACTTGATATGCACCTTCATGTTGATATTCTGCTCTGTTTCAGAAGATTCTTTTGAGACATTTGGCCGACTTAGAGAAACAAGCAGCCGTCTATCGAATGTTCTTGCCTTCGAGAAGAGAGCAGTCTGATTCGTCGCCTTCACTTTATCTTTAGCCATTCGCAACTGTACCTCAATATCGAAAGTAGCTTCAGACACATGAAGTACGGGCAATGGCAACAAGGATAATTTGGGAATGGTCACTATCTGACGGTTACCCTCATTGTCGGTCATCTCAAAGTCCACCATCGTCAATTTGGACTTTCCATTAGGAGTTTTTTCGAATGCATATCTTTCAAACTCTTCAAGGTAGTCATCGGTGACCGCCTGATCGGCATCGATAGTCGACTGAATCAACGTGGCGATCATTTCGCCCAGCGAAATCTCAACGTCTTTTATCTTCTGGTTGTTTCCCATAGAACGTATTACTCTTTATCCATTTTTCTCTGTGCAGCGGCCATCTCCTTGGCTGATATTTTCAGCGTGATGGACTGCAAGCTGTCCTTGCCCATCGCCGCCAGGAGATTTGAGTCAACAATCACTTCCATCGACTTGGCGTCCTGGTCTTTCATCTTTTCACCACCGACAATGGCAAAATTCAGCGTGATTTCCATCTCGCCAACAGAAACCGCCGGCACGGGGAACGACTTCAGCACAGGTGAACTGGCATATTCCTCGGCCAACGATTCTGCAATTAAGTTAGCCTGGTGCTGTGCCGACAGCACGTCTTGCAGCACCGAGGCCACGATGTCTTGTAGTAAAGCCATTACAACAGATGATTAGGAAACAAAAACTACGCGCTGGAAAATGCCTGCCTTGACAAGGTAGGTGCCCTTCTCACTAAAGAGGAACAGCACGTCGTCGCCATTAGAGAGTGGTGTCGGCGCAGCTCCCTTGTCGAGCGGCTGGCAGGTTATCTCTTCACGCTTATAATTGCCTTCGCCATCGCGATAGTTGGCAGAGAGCACGGCATGACCATTGGTGAGCGTCAGTTGCTCAGACGAAATCTGCAGTTCACCATCGCTATTGATGACTTCGGCAGAGTCTTCGAGCACAGCGACAATCTTTGAGATGCCCACAGGTGGCTCCTGATTGGTGGCTGTGATAGTGACATCGATAGTGGTCTCCACGCTGTAGCGTGAGTCTCGCATGGCACTTGAGTCGCGCTTCGAAGAGTATGCCGCTGTAAAGCCCTTGTTCTCACTTGCTTTCTGGATACTGGCAGCAGCCTGCAAAGCAGCATCTGTGGAAGGTCCAGTCACCTTGCTGGCAGCTTCGGTAGCCTTTGCAGCCTGTGTGTCTGCTGTCGCCGGCTTTTCACCACCCTTCGCTTCGACTTTGGTATCCGCCTTCGCTTTACTGCTATCATTCTTTGAAATGGAAGGCATGTCGCAACCCACGGCCACAGCAACATTGCTACTTGCTTCGATTTTTGCCGTGAACTTATAGGTCATCGACGAGATGGCAAGCGAGGGATAGGGAATCAGCGTCAGCAACGGAATACGCATCTGTGCCTGTTTACCATCCTTCAGGAAATTGAGCGTTACATAGGTGAGCTGTGCTTTTCCGTCCTTACCCACCTTAATGCTTTCTTCCCTCAGATAGCTGAGCGCTTCCTTCGCCATATCGCGCTGTGCCTTAACGGCAGCACGCAAAGGGTTGCCAATGAGCTTGTCGAAAGAGATACCAGCCAGAGTGTCAAACGCCGAGTTGGCAAATGCCGTGTCAACCGTAACGTTTTTCAGGTCTTCCATCTCTTCGGCCGTCGACTTCTTTGGCTCCACTTTTGCGATTGAATCCTTCAGCTTCTCTATCGTGTCGTCCGTTTCACCTTCTTTCTTGGCAGCAGGCTCCGTAGTATCGGCCTTCGGCTCAGTTGGCTCAGTCTTTGGCTTAGCAGCATCGGCCTTCGGTTCAGCTGGATCAGTCTTTGGCTTTGCAGCATCGGCCTTCGGCTCAGCTGACTCTGTCTTTGGCTTTGCAGCATCAGTCTTCGGCTCTACTTCTTGGATCTTGCCTTCTTCGTTTTCCGGTGTAGGTTTCATAGGCCTTCGATTTGCTATTTAACAAAAATAATCGCTTTCGAATTCTCAGCTTTTGCAATATAGTGGCCAGCTTTGCTAAACGTACATAAAGCACCGACTTCATCAGCTGAAATGTTGCAGTCATTGGTTGCCTCGCTGCCCTCCTTTCCATTCTCGAACGTGTACACCTTAATCTGTGAAGAATCGTAGAAGCCTTCAGGATTCTTATAAGTGATATAGGTCGTACCTTGGCCTTCGACAAGCGTAACGTTCTGTTCAGAAACGCCCATCTCGCCCTTTGAGTCGATAGTGTCTATCGACTGATTCAGTATTTCGAGCACCTTAGCCATACCAGCAGGCATGTCGTCCTGACCAGCCTTCACGTTCACATCCATCGTATACTCCACGCTGTACTTTGAGTCGCGAGTGGCTGCGGAGTCTTTCTTACTTGATATGCTGGCACTCATCTCCATGCTGGCATGCACAATACCTGGCAAGCCACCACTTACCGAGGCCTTCATCGAGGCACCCACCTCAAATGATGACTTGGTGGTCTTCGAGGTAGAAGCCGAAGCAGAAATACTGGCCTTGAAGGAGATGTCGATGTCTTTAATAGCAAGATAGGGAATAGGTACTATCGTAAGCAAAGGCACACTAAGCGTTGTCGAGCGGCCATTCTTACGGAATTCAAAGTTCACGTAGATAGCTTCCTTGCCTTTCCCGTCCTTGGTATCGGTCAAACCCACTTCCTTGATAAACTGCCACGATGTCTGGGCGGCCTTGGCCTGAGCCTCAACACAAGCAGAAAGCGGTGCTCCGATAATCGAACCAAATGGAATGGACTGTAGGGCATTGGTTGCCACTAATGAGGGGGTTGTGTCAATTGATGCCATAATGTCTGTTTTTTAGTCCAATTTCCTTTATTTACCTCCAGCGGGAGCTGGTGTCTCCACTAATTCCGACACCTTGACTAGAATCTTGTGGGTAAGTCCATCGCCCACGATGACGTCATAATTGCCTTTGGTTAGTTCGAAGGTTACGGTGCCATCGCTCTGGTTGACTTTACCCTGCAAATTGCCGCATTTTATCTCCTTTGGCATGAATACGCCCATCGGAGACTTATACTGCGCTACAAGTTTGGCTTTCTCCGAAGGCTTCACATAGAACTCAGTCTCATTCACACTCAGTTCGCCATTGGGATCAAGCAGGTCCATCGAACTGCCTAACATCTCAAGCACCTTGGCCATACCAGCAGGCATTGAGTCTTGCGAGGCATGTACAGACACGTCGATGGTCGATTCGATACTAAATGAAGAGTCACGTGTGCTCTTTGAGTCGCGTTTTGACGACACCGTTGTCTTCAAGTTGGTGGTCTTCCTTCTGAATATACCTTTCTTAATGGTCGAATTTGACTCCACATCTTTCTGAACAGACAGTTCATTGGTATAAGATGAGGATTCTACACCTGTGATAGTAGCCTTGAAATTAATGTCAATGGTGTTGATGCAAATATAAGGGATAGGAACAATCGTGAGCAACGGAACACTCATCACGGCTTTTCTGCCTCCCTGTACAAAGGAGAAATAGACGTAGATAGCCTCTTTGGTTTCTTGACCTGTCTTTTCATCGATAACATGGTTCAATCCTACGTCGTTGATGAAGTTCAGCGTGGTTTGAGCTGCATCAGCCTGAGCTTTAACACACGCATTAAGTGGACCGCCAATCAAGTTGTCGAAAGGGAGTCCTTGCATAGCCTGAATGGATTTTTCTGTCACGCCCATAGTCGTAAGTTTTTAGTTAATACTCTTATTTTTTAATGGTTTATATATCCGATATTGCGGAAAAAACAGGATTATTTTGCAAATATAGTGATTTTGGCTATTAGTACCAAAAAAAACGCTCTTTTTTTTCGAATTTAATAGAAAAAAGGCTTGAAACGGAGGAGGAAAATGGCTGCTCCGTAATATGCTATTTAAAGGGCAATTACGGAGCAGTTCCTTGATGAAAGTGTTTTGTATTTAGATAAAGGTATTCTTTGCCTACTTCCGGCCACTGTTGGCAATGAGCTCCACGATGACAGCATTGAAGTCTTTGCTCTCCATAAGCTGTTCTATCGTCAGGTGCATGCGATAGCGCCAGTAGTGGCGTGGGTTGGCAGGGATATTTATACGCTCGGCATTCTGGTCGGGCAGTCGCAGTTGCTCATCAATGCTCAACCAGTCCTGAAGCGACAGCAGACATAACATCGAAGGAGAGGTCAGGTGGCGGCTGACGATGTCCTTGGCCAACCATCCAGGTAGCGGATGTGGGGCCTCACCACCACGATACAGCATACTGTTGTAGTAGTCCTGTGTACGGTTAAAGTCTTCATCCCACCATTGGCGCAAGGTGGCCATATCGTGGGTAGAGATGGTGGCTACGCTACGATAGGGATTGCGACTCAGGTGACCAAAGCGAACGGCAGGATCCTTTGGCATCGACTGGATTTCAAGCGACAGGATACGCAATTGGTTCATCACCCAAGGTACGCAGTCAGGCACCATACCCAAGTCCTCAGCACAGCAGAGCATGCGAGTGGCCTGCGTCAGGCGTGGCAGCTTCTTCATCGCTTCCTCATACCAGAACTGGTTGTTGCGACGATAGAAGTAGTCATTATACATATCCCAGAAACGCTGTTTTTCGTCATCAGGCAACTGGCCAAAAGCTTCAAGCTTAGGTGCATTGATGCGTGGATGCCACATGTTTTTCTGCTTGTGGTCTTCCAAGTAGAACTCCTCAAGGAAGGGCAGATGCCAACGACCTTCTACTTCCTCACGACTCATAGGCAGCGAGGGCTGGAACTGGCCGTAGAGGCCACTCTTATGAGGAACGGGAATCTCCCAGATACGGAAGAAGCCCAGCACATGATCGATGCGATAAGCATCAAAGAACTGTGCCATCTTACGGAAGCGACGCACCCACCACAAGCAACCGTCTTTCAGCATCTCGTCCCAATTGTAGGTGGGGAAGCCCCAGTTCTGACCGTCTTCGGCAAAAGCATCTGGCGGTGCACCAGCCTGACCATTCAGGTTGAAGTATCTTGGCTCCACCCATGCCTCCACGCCGTCACGTGAAATGCCGATAGGTATGTCTCCCTTCAATATTACTCGCATTTGGCGTGCATGCTCATGGGCAGCATGCATTTGCTGGTCCAGGTTGAACTGTACGAAATGCCAGAAGTCGGTCTCACCATTGTTGTCACGTTTCACACAGAATTCTGCGTATGGTTCCAGCCAGTCCTTGTTCTCCTCGACAAACGTTTTGTAGGCCTTAGTACGTTTGATACGGCTGAAGTCCTGCTTGAAGATAACGTGCAGATAGTCTATCTTGGCCTTGAACATGCGTTCATAGTCAATCTGGGGCAGGGCATTCAGTTCCTGACGCAACTGTTCGAAATGCTCACGCTGTTTTTCGTCCTTGATTTCGGGCAGTTGGCGGAAGTCGGTATACTGTGGATGCAGGGCATAGATGCTGATGGCATTATAGGGATAAGAGTCCTGCCAAGTACCCGTCATGTTCGTATCGTTGATGGGGAGCACCTGCAGGATGCGCTGGTTGGTCTTGGCACACCAGTCAATCATCATCTTCAGATCGCCGAAGTCACCCACGCCAAAACTACCTTCGCTACGCAAGGAGAATACGGGAATGACTGTGCCTGCACCTTTCCACGGATAGACGGGGAAGAAAGCCTGCGGCAACTCATAGACCACCACATCGCCCTTCGTCAGGTCGGGCAGGTCTACGAAGCGATTGTCATATTGTTCCCAGACCACTTCCTTTTCGCCTGACAACATCACGAACTTAAACTCGAACACACCAGGCAGATGGTCGGCATCAAGGCTCACCACCCACTCGTGGCATTCATGCTCCGTCATCGGCAGCGCACGACGTACATCCCAAGCACCTAAATATTCAGCAGCGCCTACAACGGCCAGTTGTTCGCCTGTACGCAACTGTGGGGCACGCACCTTCAGGCGCACTGTTCGCGAATATTCACTTTTCGTGCTGAACTGACGCTCACGAGCCATCACACAATCGGTGAAAGCCGAGGAGTAGAGATAGGAATCTTCAGGAATGTCAATCCAATGATCGAAAACGACGTAGTTAGCACCGCGTACAGCAGCGAACTCCAACCGATGCGGTTCCACGAGCCACTCTTTACGCAGCACCTGCTCCTTATTCACCACCTGATAGTAGTAGTCAACGTAGGTTCCCGTCTTGGCTACATACGGCAGTTCCAGTGTCCAGTGTTCACCATCAAAAGTGGTCATAGCGTGTGGCTCCACCTGACCCTCATTCAGGAAGCATAACTCCAGCTGTTCACCATCATTGGTGCGATATTCAATATTGAATAATACTCTCATTACGTTATATTTATAGTTTTATTTTGCGCCAAAGTTACTACATTTTCTCTTCATCACTAGTCAAAAACGTCAATAATAACTATATAAAATATGCAAACGTTTGCATCTGTTGGACCCTATCAAAAAGAGAAAACTGGCCAAACATAAGCTTACTTTCACTCTATCTCCAACAAGCTCCTTTTCTGCCTAAAGCCTTCCGTTTTTTTTCGATCGCTTAATAAAATTTTCTGTTAGGCCTAAGAGAAAAAACGCCTATTATTTGGCACTGCTGCTGCGATAATGACGCGCTGACGCGGTGACGCGCATATATAACACACCCCTCCCTTG
>Ga0326513_10000420_pt1 | contig 35711 bp, 66 predicted proteins | sample 2_2465_0518_D_FD_203654 | JGI IMG/M metagenome (GOLD analysis project Ga0326513, IMG submission 203654) | Bovine rumen microbial communities from UC Davis, California, United States - 2_2465_0518 | ecosystem: Host-associated > Mammals > Digestive system > Stomach > Rumen | place: USA...
TTTTTATCATTAAACTACTATTGATAAAATCCTTTTTTACCCCCGAACTTAGCAGAAGGTTCATAATGTTGTTTTCCCTAATATTCAATTAAGAAATCTACATTACCATCATCATCAAATACACAGAAATCAAATTTAAGCGGACGACCATTAGGACTATTCAATCCCTCAAACTATTGTTCCATTGTAAATTTAAGTTCGTTCTCGCGTAGGATTTCTTCAATTTTAATTTCTCCTCTTGAAGCACGCATTTTGACACCTCAATTCATGAATAACATCTCACTAAATTTTTTCTTTCTCTTTTTACGTTTACGATCTTCTTCTTGTTTAATATAATATAATCCATATTCAAATGCTGAAAATTTATCTTTTTTAATACCTTTATTTGCTTGCTTCAAAATGATGTTAACTCCTTCATTTTCTTCACGAAGGTTCATCATTTCCTCTTTTAATATGGAAGTTAATGTAAATGGTTTAAGATATTCCGCCCTTTCTTCAGGTTTCATATCCTGTCCTCGTTTAGTTCCCATTAATTTAATCTTCGCAACACGTTCATCAATTAACATTTTTACGTGACCAGAAGACATTTGAGACTAAGCATTTGCATGAGCTTCTGTATTAATTGGCGCATTTGCTTTAATTATCCAAAGCGCATTTTCTTCACAGTTCTCACTACGATATTTTTTATATTCACCATCATCGTCATTATCCACACCAAAATCAGGAAGTAATTCATTAGTATCTGGATCTGTCTATCCTTTTACCATATAGTCTACTAAACCAATACCAAGACCATTACCGTCAATAACAATCTTTTTAGCTTTATATTTATAATATAATTTTTTTAGTTTTATCGCCTAATCTTCAAAATGTGTATCATTCATTGTATCAATATTGACCAAAGAAATAAAAGCCAAACCATTTACTTGTGGAGTTACTTTAAAAATACAACTTACAGTATCACAACCTTTACGACCTACGTCTGTTGCAATTACATAATACGCATTTTTAGTACTGCGACCAGAATATTCATATTCCGCCTATTTAAGTATTCTATTATGATCAAACTATTCCGCATTAAAAAACGCATCTTCAATAGTACCAGACCAACGACTTTCATATTCACGATCAAAAGATGATTCATTAAATGTACCATCCATTTTTAGATCTCGAATAAATGTTTTATCCAATAATCCCATAAGTACAGGAATTCGCCAAGTACCACCCATTACACAAGCACGATCTGGTTTAACAATTTCCCACACCAAAATCTGAATTAATTTATCATAAGCAAAAGTATTTTTCCATCCTGCTGTTGTAACATAAATCTAACTTTTATTTAAAACTTCTTCATCATCTTTATCGCCCCAAGGACCACGACGTGAAACATTCATTGTTGGAATAATAACTTCATTAAGAATGGTTCCATCGACTCCAACGCATTCTTCCACAAGCCCGCCATGACGACGCTGACCTCTTGAAGTTTCTCGCGCAGCAATATTATCAAGGACTGACCCATTTTTAAACATATATCGAACATAATCTTTGCCCTCCATAGTTTTACCGCGGCCCCAATCAATTTCATTGCGCAATGCAGGAATTAAATGACATAATTCAGTAACCTTAGCTTTCAAAATACTAGAAGCCTATTCTTTACCACCAGAAGTAACAAATAATTTTGCTCCTGGATATAAAATACATCTAATAATTAATATCAATGCCGCAAGAAATGATTTAGAATAAGCACGAGGAAAAACCGCATACGTATATTTATAACGCATTGCGGCTCTTAAAAATACTCTTTGATAGAAAAACAAGTGAAAATTTTCTGGGTTATTTTTTTCAACTAAAAAATCAACAAATAAATCAGGATATTCTCGCCAAAATGCTATATATTTTCTTGCCTTAGGAATGCATGCGCGCACACGCTCTTCAGACAATCCAATTTTATCAACATCACTTTTTAAATTTAACAAATCTTGTAATGCCATTATCCATCATCCTCCTCCAAGAGGTCTCGAATAGTGGCTGCATCTTCATCTGCTTCAGCTTCTAAGCGCTCATAGTGTTCAGTAAAATCACCATCTGTTAATACTTCTTCTGTAATCTCATCAAGAGTCAAGCCCAAATTATCAGTGGTGTCTTCATCTTCTTCTTTAGACTCTTCACGCGCCATCGTGCGCACAGCACTTTCAATAAGATTGCCAAGATTCATTTCTTCAGTAACCAAACGATGGACATAATTGCGCATATCAGCCAATGTTTCATCAGGTTTATCTTTTGGCTCACTTATATAATATCTTTCTATTGGTGCATCTCGTTCACAAAGAAGAATAAATTCATCAATAGCAGAAACATATTCACCAGATTCAGCTTTATTTTGTGCTGCGGTGAATTTTGCAGACTTCATTAATGTGTCATAAACTTTAGAAATCTTCTGGAAACCTTCAATATCTCCCAAATCAATTAACTAATGCGCTTTTAAAGAGGTTTTACATATTAATTTAAGATAATCTTCATGCGCAGGAGTTACAATATCGAAAGCCGCCATCATTTCTTGATATAATTTTTCTAATTGAACCCATTCATAAGGACGATAAGCTTTACCCCACTTAATTGTTAAATATTTTTTATCTTCATCGGTTAGTTCATCATCAAAATATTCGGGTTCATTGAGATCAATCGGCGCAGGTGCTCCATCAGAAGCTTCACTAGCATCTGGCGCAGGTCTTTCGGGCATACTACCTTCAGTAATAGCTTGCTCAATTTCTTCTCCACTATATCCCTATCGCGCCATAACTTCAGCCTTCGCCGCATTTGCAGCTTCTTGTAGGCGTTCAGTATCATCCCAGCCATAATCTCTAAACTATTTTAATTTCATCTTAGACAAGTAGCGCCCAAGAATAGTCATACCAGTTAATTTTTTCTTATTCTAACCATATCGGTTAAGTAAAGTTGTCCATTCATCTTCAATATAAGGAACATCAATCTCTTCAAGTATCCAAGTGTAAGTTTTAGGATCCCAATTATCAACATGTCGAGTTAAACATTTCTTACATTCTTTCATTTTACCATCAGGAGGATATCTATCTAACCTCTTAGATGTATAAAATTCATCCGCATCCATTGTGCGTTTACAAGTTTTGCAATAACAAGTTGTATCAGCCATTATTTAGCCTCCTTTTTACGACCCTTAGCATTGCGGCATTTTTTACAAATGCTATAGAAACCATCTTTCGATGTTTTGTTCACAGAAAAAAATCGAGTGTGTGCCAATTTAATCTCTCCACATCGTGAACATTTTTTCCATTTCCCTTTCTCTTGAAATGTAAAATACCACATAAGAAATTCATCCTAAGCTTTTTGCGCAATCAACTTAGGAATTTTATTACGCCAAAGACTACTAATATATTCTATAGAGTGCGTAAAAGCGAATTCTTGCTCGAGCAAAGCTTGAATTTCAGTATTGGGGATACGTTCCATTTTATATTGGACAATACGTTTATACATGGGATATTCTTTAAGTGCTCTATCCATTAATGCCCCAAAATCTAAAACCATGTACCAAGTATCACCAAGAAAATTCCCCTAACTTCTATTCTTTAGCGCAGGATATACTTGCATTATTTCGCTGCAAACTTTGCTGTCACAAAAGGAAAGCCCAGAATATTTAATAGTTGCATCACCATTATCATTGTATTCTATCCATTCGTCCCATAAAAGTGGCATTGAATAAGGACCGCTTCGTGTAAGTCTTGTAAATATAATTGGTCGACGATAAGAATTTTTTATAACATATTGATCTTTGCGCATTTCAATCAAAGCATGTTTTATAACAAATGCTTCACGTCCGGATGCCTTCTTGAGCATTTCTTCCCATCGCTCAATGCTTTCGCGCAACTAGCGCAATGGCGCAATTTCCTCTAAATCTTTTTTTGTAATCGTTACTTTAGGTTGAAATATAATATTTTTTCCATTTTCCGCCATCAAATTATAAATACCATCTTCGCCATTTTCTAGTTGACCAACCAGACCCTCATAGGAAGTTTCTCTTTTATTGATAGTCGCCATGCGATTATCAGTAAGTATCTTCCTCTCCTTTTTCTCTTGCTTCTCCATACAAAGCACTAGATAGTCACCGAGAATTTCAAGATACTACTCACTTGGGTTGGGAGTCTCTTCTAAAATTGAATTTACTAACTTTAAGCGCTCTTCGGGAGAATCTATTGTATAATCTAATTTAATTATACTAATCATCCTCCTTTTAAGAAAACGATTGGGCTCGTCTCTTACTACACTCTCATTATACTAAAAAAAATTGGGTGGGTCAAGTTAAGAATTATGTCCTATTTGAATTTTTTAAAAAAATATATTATAATATATATAGAAAAAAATGAAAGAGGAATATTATGAATCGAGTATTAATCGTTATTGATATGCAAAACGATTTCGTTCACAAGAATGGTTCTTTAACTAATCCGCAAGCAGAAGCATGTGTTCCTGCTGTTCAAGCGCTGGTTGAAGAATTTCATAAAAATAATGAAATGATTTATTTCACGCAAGACACTCATTTTGAAGATTATCGAAATACACAAGAGGGTCTTAAACTTCCTGTTGACCATTGCAGATATGGTTCTTGGGGATGGCAGATTGTTCCTGAGTGTGATTTAAAAGAAGATGTTGCTAAACGAGTTCGGCATTTAACTAAGACAACTTTTGGATACGATGATTGGTTTACTGAGCACTTAGAAAAATATGATGAAATTTGGATTTGCGGAGTAGTTTCTTCTATTTGCGTGATTTCCAATGCTCTCATTATTAAACAACTTTGCCCAGAGACACCTATTAAGTTTGTTGCATACGCAAGTGCTGGTCTCAACCCAATGAATCATGCCTGCACAATTGAAGTAATGCGCAGTTGTCAGATCGAAATTGTACCATGATAGAGAAGGTGACGCATGTATAATCCTTTAAAAGATCCTTTGAACTGGACTCTTCGGGATGGATATATTGGTCCAGAAGGTTATATTGATAAACAGGGTCATTATATTGGATATGAAGATCCAGAAAAATGGAAAGAATTTTGGGACACTTGCCGCAGAAATGATGAAGCTGCAAAAGCTGCCGCAGAAAGAAAGCTATGGAAAGAATATGAAGAAGATGAAGAAAAATTTGAGCGAGCGCGGCAAAGCGGAAAGACTTGGCTTCATAAATGTCCTGAATGCGGCAAGTTGTTTGAAAATGATGAACCAGAGCAAGGATATTTTTGTGATGCTTGCAATAAAAAAGTTTTGCGCAGATTGGTCAAAAAATGGCATGAGGAGGGTGAGATCTAATGCGTATTTACATTGCTGCACCTGTAGTTGGCACTGACTATGAAACACAAAATCAAATTTATAATATAGCAAATGTCTTTACTGCGTGGGAAGATTCCGAGCATTGGAAGCATAGTAGAGAAGATTGCGAATTGTATTTGCCGTCGAATATTAAGATTCCTAATGCTTGGGGCATGACTATGCAAGAGTGGGGCTATTGTGTCTTTACTGTTGATGTGCTGGAATTGGATCGTGCGGACTGGGTAGTAGTTTGCGATTTTGGTCGACAAAATACTGCTGGTACTAGCTGGGAATGCGGTTATGCTTTTGGCAAGGGTAAAAAGATTCTGCTTGTGCGCATGCCTAATGTGCAAGAGCAGAGTTTGATGGTAAGATGCTGCGCGGCGAATGAAGTAACTTATGATGAGTTGCTTAAGTACGCACGCATGAGTAATATTGCTCCTCTTTTTGTCGAAAAGGGTCGTCAGCCTAGTGCGCGGGAGGTTACACTAAATTAAATGGAAAAATGTAAATGTTTAACAGAGGAATGGTTTCCTATAATGAATCTTGAGTATAGCGGAATTGAAACAATAATTTTTCCTAGGTTGAAAACATTGCGTGTGCGCAGCTATTATAATGAAGGACCGAATGGATTGTTTGATACACAAGATATTGCAAATATTGAATATTGTCCATTGTGTGGGAGGAAATTTGAATGAAGAAGAATTATGAAGGATGGGTTCTTTTTGGCGCGATTTGCGCGCTGGTGCTGATGTTTGCGCTTTTGCCCATTCCTATGATGCTTGCGTGGAAGGGTATTGCTGTGAGCATGTTTGGATTGCCTATGATTGGCTATTGGCCAGCGTTTTGGACCAATCTGACTATTGCCATTTGGTTTGGCGGGGTTGGATATCATCCTAATAAGGAGTAATTATGGTTTATCAGTCAACAACGGTTTATGGCGGGGAAACTAAAACTGTAACAGGTAATTGGGCTGGAATAGTGTACGCTATTTATAGTCAGATTACCGATGAAGAAGATGCGCGAAGGGCATCAATTTTAGTGGGACCGATTCAAGCGGAAATGTTTTTTGAGCAAGATGTTGATTTAGAATTGAGAGATCCGAAGGATAAGTTTCGGATTAAGATAAAGAGGGTGAAGAGTCAGGATGAAGAGAGGAGTTTACCTACGGTGTACTAATTGCGGGAGATACATGCCAGGGGGACGAGACATATTGTTGCCTTGTCCTGGATGTGGTCAAGTAGTTACTTGGGAAAAAGTTTTTGAAGTTGAATATACTTGTGGGGGAAATTTCGTAGTTCCGAAACCTGAGAGGGTTTAGTGGGGAAAGAGACCAGACCAAATCGATTTTGTTAATTCAAAATAAATTTCTCCCGAAACATACCCCCCGTTTTAATACGATAAAAAAACCTATGGGTAGTCTGGTACATAGAAAATCTCGCAGGGGCGCCTACGGCCAAGGCGCCCCGAAATCGCGTGTTAAATCTTTGTTAAAAAAATTTAACAGAGATGTCACACAATCTTCACACACGATCCCTGGCCCGAAACCTGGCACCCTATGTTAAATGTTTGTGAATTTTTTGCGCAAACCTGGCAGACACCCACGGGATCAATTGTTAAGATTCTGTGAATTTGCTCAAAGACCCCTTGACTTTTGCGGGATCTGTGCTATAATAGAGACATCAAGAGCAAGGGGGACACTTCAATGAAGAACGTTTTCTACTTCGACATGGACGGCGTGCTGGCCGACTATCATGGCTATGTCAAAGGCAATTGGAGCATGGCTCTCCGGCGTGACACTTTCGTGAATCTTCCCGCCTTCCGCCACAACGTTGACCTGCTGAACAGCCTAATCGCCCGCGGCGTGATCTGCTACATCCTCACGAAGGCAGCCAACGCGGACGCCATGGAAGGCAAGCGTGAGTGGCTCAAGGCCAACGTGCCTGCGCTGGACGATGAGCACTTCATCTGCATCACGAAGGGACGCAAGGTCGACCACATGAAGGAAGAAGGAACACTCATCGACGACGATGAGAAGAACACCAAACAGTGGACGAAGGAAGGACACGAAGCGATCCTGCTGACTGTCAAGGGACAGGACATCGAGCTGTGATAAACAGCTCTTTTTTGTGCAATCTGTACAACTATTAAGAATGTATGAAATGTGTCTGATCCTTCTTGACATCTGCTGGATTTATGGTATAATAGATACATCAAGAGCAAGGGGGAAACAATCAATGTTCATGCAGAAGTTCTTCATCGTCTACACCGCCACCACCGAGGACAATGAGCAGATCGAAGTCATCTACGGCGAGCGCGAAACGCGCAAAGCTGCGGCCTTTCGGGTGGCCGAACTCAACCGCGAAGCTGGGTACAATAAGTACCGCCTGAAAGTCAGCCGCTAAGGCTGACTTTTTTGGCGGCTCGCTCCCGGGCGTCGCGAGCCGAATTCGGCCACAATAGAGGACGCCAGAAAAAGATCATGCAATAGCCAATGTAAAGAGTGTGTTAAACCTCTCCTGGAACCTGCCCAAAGGGCTTGACAGCCTGGCAGATCAGTGGTATAATAAGTACATCAAAAGCAAGGAGGACAACACAATGATCACTGGCATCAAGGCTTGGGAAATGGCGAAGAACGCGGAGCGCAAGTACACGGAGAACAAGCTGGTCAAGGACGATCCTTGGTGGGGCAAGGCTTACGAGACTATCCGCTACGTGGTGGTCGAGGGCAAGACCTACGAGCACACCACCGATCGCGATGGCTGGGACGTGCTGATCGAGGTGGAGGGCTAAGCCCTCCGCTTTTTCGTCGGCGCGCGCACGGTTGTTTGCGCGCCGAAATTGCGCGGTGTATAGGTATGCAGAAAAAATGTATGGAAATACACGTGTTAAGAGTATGTAAAGCTTCTCCTGGAATCCTTGACAACCTGGCGACCCTGTGGTATAATAGTCTCACAAGGTTGAGAGAGAAAGAGAGGTAACCCCAATGAATAACTTCTATGAGATCACTGCGAATTTGCTGGACACCACCATGCTGGACTATGGTTGTGGCTCTGAAGCTCTGGAAGAAAAGTGCTGCTCTATCTGCCCCTTCCATGATCAGTGCGTGCCCAATCAGCTGTTTTATGGCTGCTGCTGCTGGGAAGAATCCATGGGTAATGACCTGTAAGACTTAACCAACACTTAACGCGCAAAGGTCTTGACAACAAGCACAACATGTGCTATAATGTATACACAACAAGAGAGAGGATGTGCTACACCATGAAGAAGATGCTGACCATGCTGATGCTGACTGTGCTGCTGCTGACCTACACCACGACTGCTACTGCTGACACCTACGCGCTGACCACTGTGGTCACGTCGTTGGACTATGACAACGATGTGGTCATGGTGATGGACTTCAATGGCAACCTCTGGAGCTTCGAAGGCTGTGAGGACTGGGCGGTCTACGATGTCTGTTCCTGCACGATGGACGATCAGGACACCGATCTGATCTATGATGATGAGATCATCGGCGTCAAGTATGATGGGTGGATCACCGGATGGATGGAGCGGCTGGGCTATTAAGCCCAGCCACCAGGACTTAACCAACACTTAACCTGCCAGGGTCTTGACAACTACGCCAAAGCGTGCTATAATAGTGACAACGAAAGGGACAAGAGAGGAGCAAACACCATGATTAAGTACTACACTGAGTGCAACGGATTCAGAGGTTCGGAACTGTTCAACGACATCGAGGAAGCGCGTGAAGCGGCGCGCAGGCGCACCAATCTCACTGGAATGCAGTGGGTTGTGAAATGGGTGCTGGTCCGGTGACCAGCCCCATTTTCATTTCGCAGGCGCGCCCGCGGTCGTGGGCGCGCCTTGTTTGGGCTGAGAATAGGGCGCGGAATTTTTATTCAGAAAAATGAATAAAAATACCATGAGATCGGCATCCTGATTCTGTCACAATGTTATCAAATGGGTGTCCTTGCTTCGGAGCCTGGCATGTGGTACAATAGTATCATCAAGAGCAAGGAGTGATCTTCATGAAGCGGTTTCTGGATTGGGTCCTGGTGCTGGGGACGATGGCAAGTTTCATCTATTCGGCTTTTGGTCTGTGGCCGGTGTGGTCGTTGGTTGGTTTTGTGGGGCTGGGAATTGTTTACACAATGTTTACCAAATAGGGGCTTGACAACTCAAGCCCCATCGGGTATAATAGTATTAGATCAAAGAGAGGAGCGACCCACAATGACGAATCTGTACAACATTCCGGTTTCCTACCACTTCACCCACGATCGCGCGGAGCGCAAAGCACGCATTGACGAAGTTATCAATGGCAACTGGGGACAGGTCATCCGCGAAAGTTTCGCAACGAATGTTTGGCATTGCCTGACCGACACTGGTTTGATTTTCATTGTCAACGCGGAAAAGACCAAGATCATGACCTACTATTTCGCAACGCAGGCGCAAGCCCAGCAGGTTTGCAACAAGTCCTGCCCCAAGCAGGTTCTGAAAAGGATTCAGAAGAACGCCAGCAAGTACCAAAATCTTTACAATGAAAAAGTGGGCAAATGGGGTTGACAAAACCCCAAGCCCATGGTATAATAGATACATCAAAGAGAGAGAGGAAGATGACAATGTTCTGGATGGTTTCTTACAAGGTGCGCGGTGAGTGGTTCGAGGAAATGTTCAAGAATGCGGACGACATGCGCGAGTGGTGCGAGAACTCCGGCCTGCTGAACAGCAAGCGCAAGATCGAGTTCCGCCGCAAGGTCGATAACTCCTGGGTGCTCTTCCGCCCCTGCTGGCTCTGGGACTAAGTCCCAGAGTCTTTTTCGGCCGCGCGTCCCCGGCCAGGACGCGCGGTTTTTGGGCTGATCGAAGGTCCTGGAGGTTTTTGTGGGCGATCATGTGCATGTTAAGATTTGATGAAGTTTCCCAATACCTATTGACATCTTGGCGCGTTGGGTGTATAATAGATACATCAAGAGCAAGGAGCTGATCACAATGATGAACACGTTGATTGATGCACTGATGTTGGCAAAACTGTGGCCTGTGTATGTCCTGTTGGTTGTAACCGCCCTTTACTTTATCATTTGGAGCATCATTGAGAAGTAACTAAATCTTAACTTGACAAGCCTGATCGGCTATGCTATAATAGATACATCAAGAGCGAGGGGTGACAAAAATGTTCGAGATCTATAATGTTTACACTGGCGTAACAATCCTGTCTGGTCTAACCTTCAAGCAGGCGTTTAGCCTGCGGATGATGCAAGCTGATCGTCTGGACCTGGCAATCCGCGAAACAAAATCTTAACTTGACATCCTGGTGCTGATCTGTTATAATAGAACCATCGAAAGGAGCTGATCTAAATGAATAAGGAGATCATCAAGGCTATGCAGGGCAAGAAGGAACACAAGGCGCGCAAGTGGTGGCGCAAGAATGGTTACAAGGTCTGGCGCGTGTTGCTGTTCCCGCTGTGGGCTGGTGAGATTCTGTGGAACGAGATCAACAAGCGTCTGAACCGCAAGCAGGAATGGAACGAGGAACGCGCTAACGAGATTCTCAACTACTACATCCCGCGCCGCGCTGAATGGAACGAAAAGGAACAGTGCTTCTACTTCTTCGATAATGGCATGGGCTGGGGCATCGGCTACGCAAAGAAGTTTCTCAAGAGGAAGGACCGCCGCTTCTGGGAAGTTAACACTGGCTGGTGGGGCGGCAAAATGCGGGACTATCTGGTGGAAAAATTCCAGCTGGAAGGATTCACCAAAGAGGTCGGCATCTGTGATGACTGGACTGAAATTACTTTCAATCTTAACACGGAAAGGGCTTGACAAAAGCCCTTCCAGATGGTATAATAAATACATCAAAAGCAAGGGAGTTGATTCTGATGATGATGAACACGGCGATTGGCAAGGCGATGGCGATTTGGATGCTGACCGGCAGATGGATTCCTGCCCTGGTGATGTTCGGTGTTGGCTTCCTCTACCCCTTCATCGTAGAGGAACGCGCAATGCACCGGCGCAAGCAGGTTTACACCTACGTTCACGACGAACCCGTGAAGCCGCAAGGCGAGTACAGGCTGCACGATTAGTGCAGCCTTTTTGGCGGCCCGGTCGCGAGCGCAACCGGGCCGAAATTTCATTATACCATGCTGCCAGCAATTTGTCAAGAGGAAAAGTGTTAAATGTATGTTAAGATCTCGCGCCCGAAACATCCTGGCGGATCTGCATAATTATGCAGAAAATCTGCATAATTATTCATGTATAATCATACAAGATTGCTGAATAAAACTTTACCATTTCTCAACATGAAATACGTTGCTTCTTAACAGTCGTTTGTGCTATACTATAATTGTTCCAAGGGGAACGGAAATTACGCGGGCGCGGCGAACAGCGCAGAAAGGGATTGATACTATGAAGCGCAATTACACCATCGTTCTGGACACTGAAACCTGCAACATCGTCAAGATGGACGCCGTGAAACCCGGCAACAATCTGACCTATGACATCGGCTTTTCCGTGGTGTGCCCCAGCACTGGCGAAATCGTTCTGGAGCGTTCCTACGTCGTGCGCGAAATCTTCTTCGGCGAAGTGGAGCGCATGAAGTCCAGCTACTACGCGGCGAAGCTGCCCCAGTATTACAAGGACATTGCCGAGGGCAAGCGCGTCATCAAGTCCTTTTTCGACATCATGAACGAAATCGCTGACCTGTGCGACAACATGAACATCGTCGCAATCGTCGCCCACAATGCGCGGTTTGACGTTGACGCGCTGAACACCACCGCGCGCTGGCTGACTGACCTGTACAGCGTCAAGGCTCTGCCCCAGTCCGTTGAAATCTGGGACACCATGCAGATGTGGAACGCCGTCAAGCCCAAGGGCTATGACAAGTGGTGTGCGGAAAATGGTTACATGACCAAGCACAAGCCGCCCCGCGCCCGTCTGACCGCGGAAATCATCTACCGCTACATCTCCATGGATGTTGAGTTTGTGGAAAGCCACACCGCGCTGGAAGATGTGCAGATTGAACGGGAAATCATGTTCAAAGTGTACAAGATGCACAAAAGCATCAAAGAGGTTCGGGTGCTGTATCACGCAGAAGCGTGATACAGCTTTTGTATAATTATACATTTGATCGGACCGGCCGCTCCTGGTGGTCGCGGCCGGAAATTCCATTGTACCACATCACCAGCAATTTGTCAAGAGAAAATGTGTTAAATGTGTGTTAAGTTTTGGATCCCGAAACGAGCCTGGCGCGGCTGCATAATTATGCAGCCGCATGAATAATTATGCATGCATAATCATGCACGATTGTGCATGAAATTTCATTGTTAAGATCTTGTGAAAAGGCTTGACATGGGCCTGGAAATCGGCTATAATAATAGTGTCGAAAGGAGCTGATGACCATGACGCAGATCGAACGGATGCGCAAGGCTGGATTTTCCGAAGAGGAAATCCGTGACATGATGGACGCGGACGCGCGAATCGACAAGGGCGAAAAGCTGTTTGAGCAGACAGCCGAGCAGAAGCGCGCAAGCAAGCAGGCCATGAATGGCATGGCGAAATCGCAGGACGCGGTTAACGCCTATGGCAAAAAGGTAAAGCGGGAACGCAAGCCGAACGAGGTCAAACGCTGGATTATCCAGCGCGTGAAAATCCTGTGCGAAGGTTGGGAGTTGAACGGTGACGCGCTTAACGTCAACGTAACAAACCTGGAACGCACGATTGACTTTGAGATCGACGGACGCGCGTTCACTCTGACCTTGACGGAGCATCGGAAGCCGAAAACTTAACATTCGGCTTCCACGAAAAACTCTTGACAAGCCCTCGGAAATGTGCTATAATAATCACGTAATCAAGGGAAGGAAAACCCTTCAAACCAGAAAGGAATTGATACTATGAAGAAGATCACCCGCGTTGACGCTCTGAACACCGCCATCGAAGCCCTGTCCGAGAACACCGAAGTCGTCGAAGTCCTGTCCAGCATCCGCGACAGCATCGCGAAGGCGAACAGCCGCCCGAAGTCCGACAAGCCCACGAAGGCGCAGCAGGAGAACGCGATCCTGCGCGGCAAGGTTGTCGCCCTGCTGGATGCTAACATCCCGCACACCGTCACCGAAGTGCTGGCGATGTCCCCCGATTTCGCTGGCATGAGCACGCAGAAGATGAGCGCCCTGCTCAACGGCGCCGTCAAGGCTGGCGAAGCCATCAAGGTTTCCGAGAAGCGCGTCACGAAGTTCCTGCGGGCGTAAGCCCGCGCGGACTTCACCGCGCTAAAGAAAATGCAGGATTGCCCTGGCGATCCTGCATTTTTATTCACACTTTACCACACGAAATTTTTTGCAGGATTGCAATTCAAATCCTGCAAAATGATCGGACCGGCCGCCCCTGGGCGTGGCGGCCGGAATTCGCGTGTTAAGTTTGTGTTAAACTTTTTTGACACAAAAGGGGAAGATGTGACAGATCTGTTACAGATCCTGGAACTGGAATTAACAGATCAGCACTTGATTTTTAACACTTTATTTGTTATAATAGTATTAGAAAGTGAGGGATGAACGATGAAGCGAGGATTTTTCAAGAGGGTTGACGAACTCGCCGCCTGGGACCTGGATGCGGGATGCCGCGCGATTGTCAATCAGCAGAGCCCTGGCAATCGCCGCCTGAAGAAAGTCCTGCGCAAGCAGGCACGCGCAAGGCTTAACGAAATCTTTACAAAAGAAATCAAAAAAGCCTATTGACAAACCCTGCCCCATGTGGTATAATTAAGTCACAAAAGAGAGAGAGGAAGATCAAGATGATGAAGATTTGGTTCGACATGGATGGCACGATCGCTGACCTGTATGGCGTGAAGGATTGGCTCCCGATGCTGATTAACTCCGACCCCACGCCCTACGCGGTAGCCGCTCCCCTGATTCATCTGGCGACACTGGCGCGGATGCTCAACAAGCTCCAGCGTGAAGGCTACGAAATCGGCGTTATCAGCTGGCTGTCCAAGAACAGCACCGCGGATTATGACGAAAAGGTTAAGGCCGCGAAGCTGGAATGGCTGGCGAAGCACCTGCCGAGCGTCCGTTGGAACGAGGTCAAAATCGTGGCCTACGGCACGAGCAAAATCACCGAGTGCGGCGGCGGCGTCCTGTTCGATGACGAGGACAAGAACCGCGCCGAATGGGGTGAAGATGCCTACACTCCCGATAGGATTTTCGAGGTTCTGTCAAGCCTTCGGGCTTGACAGGCCCCAGCCCCAGGAATGTAAAGGAGATGTTAAATTATGCGCGATCCTGAGAAGGGAACTTTTAACGGAGATTTAACATACTGCACAGTCAATGCCTATGGTGATTGCCCCTATTGCGATCAGTGCGGCGTTTGCCACATTTCCGACCCCATGACCGACTGTGACGATTTTGGCTACTTCTTCGACTATGATTGGGACTATTGGCAGTCGCTGGGCTGATGCTCGGCGGCTGTCGCTTTGGCGGCGCGTTTGCGGGCAAACGCGCCGATTTTGAGCCTGGAGCGATCTGCACAAAAAAATGGATCAAACTTTGGTGATTTTGCCGATTGCAATCTGCTCCCGAATCTGCTATAATTATTCTTGTCAGGGGGGCGAGAGAGAGTCCACCGCGCAGGAGAGGGTGAGCGAGAGAGCGCAGGCGCCGCGCTAACTGCCAGACCCCACGCTGCGAGCGCAACACAAACTTAACACTCAAACCCCTTGACAAAAGCTCCTGGCTGTGGTAGAATAAAGATGTTGAGAGGGACGCGGGATACAAATTAAGGTGAGTGGCCGCTGGAAACTCCCACCCTCGAAACAAAATCTTAACTTGACATTATAGCCGATCGGTGCTATAATAAATACATCAAGAGGACAAGGAAAAGTCCTTAAAACCAGAAAGGGTTGATACTATGAAGATTACCTACACCTACATCGATGCTCTGAACGAAGTCCTGTCCATGGAGCTGTCCGACCAGTGCAAGGACAAGCTGACCACCCTGCGCGAGACCATTGCCAAGCGCAACGCGTCCAAGTCCTCCGCTAGCAAGCCGACCAAGACCCAGCGCGAGAACGTCGAGGTCAAGGAGCGCATCCGCGAGTTCCTGACCCACACCTTGCAGGGCGTCCGGTGCGGCGACATCGCCACCGCCTGCGGCATCTCCGGCCAGAAGTGCTCCGCGCTCCTGTCCCAGATGGTCAAGGCTGGCGAGGTCGTGAAGCGTGAAGAGAAGCGCGTGGCGCTGTTCCTCCTGCCGGAGAACGACTGCACCCGCGAGGACGTGGAGTAATCCACGCCCTCGGGCTCCCCGCAAGGGGAGCCTTTTCCATTTGGCCGCCCGGCCCTGGGCGTGCCGGGCGGTTTTTGCATAATTATGCACTCTTGGTGCATAATTATGCAAAAAGGGCGCATGTTAAGATCTGATTAACTTTCCCGGAACCTACTTGACAACCTGGCGGATCAGGTGTATAATATAAGTGTTCCAAGGGCAGAGGCAAGGACGGCGCTGGTCGCCGGCGGCGGGGACGCCGCCAAGGTTAACCAACACTTAACTTGACAAGCGTCGCTGAATCTGCTATAATTAACTCGTAAAGGGGAGCCGAACCCCACAAACGGAGAAAGGGTTGATACCATGACCAAGATGACTTACACCGCCGCTCTGTCCTACGTCCTGACCAACGTTGCCGACCTGCCCGCCGATGTGACCGAGAAGCTGACCGCCCTGCGTGAGCAGGTGGAGAAGCGCAACGCCACCAAGTCCGACAAGCCCACCAAGACCCAGCGCGAGAACGAGACCCTCCGCGCGGTGGCGGTGGCGGCGGTCAAGGCCAATGCCGACCCCATGACCGTGACCGAGGTCCTCAAGGCTGTGCCCCAGTTCGAGGGCTTCAGCACCCAGAAGGTCAGCGCGCTCCTGAACGCGGCTGTCAAGGCCGGTGAGCTGATGAAGGTCAGCGAGAAGCGCGTGACCAAGTTCGTGGCGGTGGCGTGAGCCACCACCACGGCGACAGCCCCGAGCGATCGGGGCTGTATTTTTATACATTTTTCCGGGCCGCTCGCTGCTGGCCGCAGCGAGCGGTATTTGTCAATTAGCAGATCTCCACAAATTTTTCGCGCAAATCCTGGCACTTTTAACGATTGACTTTTGCTCCCGAAAAGAGTATACTATAATTGTTCCAAGGGCAGGGCGGTAAGCCGCTCACCTGGTGCGCAACAGGTATAAGTAGCGCAGTAAGGCCCAGCCCTTGTAACAAAATCTTAACTTGACAACCTGGCACTGATGTGCTATAATTATCTCACAGATTAGGAAAGGAAAGTGATTCTGATGATGACTACTCTGATGGTGCTGGATTCCGAGACCTGCAACGTGACCCCTTCCGATGCCGTAAAGCCTGGCAATAACCTGACCTATAACGTGGGTTATTCCCTGCTGATTCCTTCCACCGGCGAGACCTTCCACGCTCGGCAGTACGCGGTGAGCGAGATCATGTTCGGTGAACGCAACCGGATGGCGTCCTGCTACTACGCGGACAAACTGCCGCGGTACTACGACCAGATCGGTGAGAACGCCTGCGAGGTCAAGTCCTTCTTTGACATCATGAACGAGATCGAACAGGTTTGCCGCGACTATAACGTGACCGCAATCGTGGCGCACAATGCCCGCTTCGACGTGGACGCGCTCAACACTACGGCGGCATGGTTGACGGATGGACAAATCCGCCGCGCCCTTCCTCAGTGGCTTGAGGTTTGGGACAGCCTGAAAATGAGCCGCGCTGTGTTCGGCAAGATGCCCACCTATCGCAAGTTCTGCGAGGATAACGGTTTCTTAACAAAGCACCGCGTCCCGCAGGTTCGGTTGACCGCCGAGGTTCTTTATAGGTTCTTAACAAAGGACTTGGACTTCGAGGAAGATCACATGGCATTAGAGGACGTTATGATCGAGGCCCAAATCATCATGGCGTGCTATCGCTCCCACAAAGCCCTCGCCCCCTATCGGGTTCTGTATCAGGCGCAAGCCTGATACATTTTTTTGAACCAAAAGTTTAGTAATACTCAACTCCTCGCGCCAGGATCAAATTCAGTATTGCTAAACTTTTGGTTCAATCTGACTCAACTGCGAAAAATGCAGGATTTCCTGCATTTTCGGCCGGCCCTACACTGGCGTTCCGGGCCGGAGTTTGCGTTTGTCAAGTAGTTTCAGATTTTTGTTTTGTAAAATGCGCGTTAAATTTATGTTATTAATAATCCCTTAACTTGGACCGGCGGTAGCCGGCCGCGCCGGAGGCGAATTTGTCAAGCACATTTGTGTTAAGAATTTTTTAAATCGATGTAAAGCTTTTATTAAATTTGTGTTAATTTCCCGTTACGTTTGTGTTAAGCTACCATGGTAGCACTTTAGCATGGTAAAGTGGTAGCGCGCTAAAGGTTCCGATCGGCCCTCATATGGCCTCACCACCCTTGAACCTGCGCCGCTTTTCCGATCGGCTCTTATATGCTTGGATCGCCAATACACCTGGGCACCTTCTCGCCGCGCGCTCGCGCGCGGCAATCGGCTTAATCTGATCGCACCAATAGGTGAATCAAAAAATTAACATTTCTTAACAAAAAATTAACAAAAAAATGCTTGATTTTTAACAAAAAATATGATATAATATATATGTAAGAAAAAAATTGAGAGGTGCGAATTATGGCGAAGACGATCGTTTATCCCACTCAGGAATGGATTGATAGCTGGATGGACCGTTACATGGACGAGCATCCCGACGAGCGGATCTCTGACTTTGAAGCCCTGCGGCAGGACGCCGAATCTGCCTGGTGGGACATTCAGGTTGACAAGGGCAATCCCACTCCGTACGATCAGACCGCCGAGCAGAAGGCCAACAGCAAGGCCGCGATGCAGGGTATGGCGCGTAGCGTGAATGCTTACGGCAAGGAAGTCAAGCGCGTGCGCAAGCCCAATGAAGACAAGCGCGCGATCATGAACGCCCTCATGAGCGCGATGGAAAGCTGGCACCACGACGAAGAAAGCCCCGTGGCCGACGCCACTGGCTTCAACCTTGCCAACGTCGAACGGCAGATCGACTTCGTTCTCAACGGCGTTTCCTATTCTGTGACTTTGACTGCTCACCGTGCTCCCAAAGTCTAACAAACTAAGTTAAATTGCCATTTTAGCCTAATATACGCATTTTCACACGTATATTGGGCTATTTTTTGTAATTTTTTCAGCAAATTTGGCAATTTTTATTGATTTTTATATAAAAATATGATATAATATAATCGGGGGCGACATCTTTCGCGATCGGCAACTTGACTTTTATATAAAAATATGATATAATAAATAAAAAAACCTATTTTTTATAGGTTTTCCGCACTTTTATTGACATTTTTATTAAAAAATGTTATAATATTATCGGGGGAAGCAACTTTACCGCCTGGATTTTAGCACTTTAGCATAATAAAGTGGCCGCTCGGCATAAGCCGAGCGGCTTTTTTCTCACTTCAGATCGTCCAAAAAGGCACGCAGAATGTCATCGGCGCTCTGCTTCGCGCACTTCTGCTCACACTTGGGCTTCTCTTTGGGTACAAAAGCACCCAAAAGATCCTGGAAACCATCCAAAAGGGTCTCAAGATGCTTTGAAAGATTGTCCGCAGAATCCATAGCATCCTTCACATCGTTCGCAGATACCTGGACCTTTATATTCTTACCAGTCAGATAAGAATTCATGACCATAGCAATGTCAGCTTCGGTCGCCTTGTTCTCAAGCACACGAGTAGCCATCTCAGCAATCGCTTCACCACGACGCACGTACTCGCGCTCTTCTGCTTCACGCTTGGCCGCAGCTGCCTTCTCTTCTGCCGCCTTAGCCTCCTCAATGTCCGCCTTGGCACGTTCCATCAGCTCAAGAAGATCGTTCCAATCGCCATCACCATGCTCCAGCGCACCGGTAAGCGCTGACACAATAGTATCCTTAGTCTTCGCCATACAGAATGTACATCCTTTCTTTACTTTATATGTATATTATATCAAAATTTTTTAAGAATTGCAAGAGAAGAAAAATAATTACGGAAACGATAACGATAAAAAAATTTGACATATGCTAGTGCCGATCGGCACCTCACATCCACCTCACACCACAATTTTCCTCGCATCACATCTCATTCAACTAAACATCCAAAAGAGAAAACAAACTCCCGTAAACAATAGCATCAATATATACATCATAAATAAATAAACCACTTCATATCTTCCTGCGTCAAAGGTTCATTATCTTTACTTTCACTCTTCTCTCCAACCACTTGTCCCTTCTTTATACTAAACTCATAGTCACCAACATATTCCCACTCGCCATCTTTTTCAAGATAAGTAATCTTATCATGGTACAATATTACTACCCTACCATCATACTGCTTATCCAAAATCTCAAAATAAGCATCTTCATTACCTCTGCGCGCAGCTTTATATGCGACCCAAGAGCACAAATAAGTTTTCTTGCCTCGATAGTATCCTATCGTATATATTCCATTATCATTCAAATAGCTTGCCACTTCAGCAATCGCTTTTGATATATCATCTACCGATGATCCTACGCTTTCATTAATCAATTCGCTTAAACCAGTTACTGCCTTTTCCAAGTCATCAAAACTGTAATTTGCCATTTTCCTTCCTCCATTCTTATAAATATATTATAACATTTTTTTCTATCTTTATCAAGTAAATGCGCATAGCACGAGTATTCGTTTTTGGTTTCATTTTCCGGACTGAATCTTTAGTTAAAAAAAGATGGGTTTTCAAATCATTTTTTGAAAAAGAGTACCCTCCGTAATAGCCCCCCTAGTTTAGAAAATCTATTACCCCTATCTTCCTCCACCTTCTCTTCTTCTTCTATAACTTCTAATCCAATCTCAATAGCATCTGCAATACAAAATCTAATTTTCTTTTTCAATTCTTCCAAATCAAATTCTCCATTTTTATATTGCTCTTTTATATGATCTATCTCTTCATACATCTTCTCTTCATTGGCCAAATATATGGTTGCTCTAGTTACTGGTTTCATTTCCTTTTCCTCCAATTTTTAAATCATTTTTCGGCAGGTAGATAAAATATCCCGAAGCGAAGCGGAGGGATATTTTATCTACCCCTATTTCTATTTATATTACTATTATATAGGTTTCTATTTTTTGTACAAAATTCAGAAATTTTTGTACATTTATCAGAAAATTTTGTACACAACATCAGAAAATTTTGTACATTTTTAGTCCGGTAAAACATTAGTAACTTTAGTAACATACATTTGTGTTTTCATCGGTTCAACTTGCCGCAATTCATATATAATTAAACCCAAACGTCTTAAAATATCTAATATATCATTAATGACAACATTATTAGAAGTTGAACTTGATGAAATACCTATATGTTCTTTTAATTCTTTATGAGTGATTATAAATTCTTTTTCATCATTAGCAATCCAACGATTTAAAAGATGAACAAAAATATTTACGCTATTCCTATTTAAAGAATTTACTAATTGCCGTAAAGTCGGAAATGGTACTAAAGTTGCAGATGAATTTGGTAAAGCTTTCAATATATATATTTTTCGCTCTTCATCTTTTTCTAATAGCCCCAATGCAATAAGCTTATTTACATATTTAGAAGCACTACGACGGTCAATACCACATTCTTCACCAATAGTAACAAATTTAGCATCAGCTACTTTTACTATTCTTTCATTTTGACTCCAATCAGATTTACATTGAAACCAAGCATATACCACATCGTAATAATTCTTATCTTTCATAATCTATGCATCCTTTGGAACTTGTCGAGAATTTTTTTGAATAACCAAACTCACACCTCCTTTCGTTTAATTCGCAAAAACTTTTTAATAATTTGTACAACCGTGACCAAAAAATAGGTAAAATGTACAAATTTTTCTTATATGTGTACATTTTTTTATCTACTCGGAAGTATGGTAGATTTTTTACCTAAAAATTTTACCCATTTTATCTATAAAAAAAAATAAACTGGCTTTCGCCAGTTTAGTATCAATTATGCGCCGGTAGCTGCGGTGCCTCATCAAGCACACCGGTCGTAGCTCTTACTCCACGAATCGCTTTGCGCTCGTCCAGGATAGACTGCAAATCACGTTCAAACTTTGGGGTCACCGGAAAGATCCAGCACAAAAACTCAGGCTTGCTGGGATTAGGCATAGTGCCAGCAGCGATGTGTCCCATTTCAATCAGCTTCATAGCAATGCGGCGAGTATAGATAATCTTATTCGTGTTAGCCATAATAAATTCGTTCTCCTTTTTCTCTCATATATGATTTAGAACAATGAAGAGCTCTTCCTTCATTTTCTGTAAATATTATACCAAAAATTTTTAAAATTTTCAAATGGAATTTTCCGTCACTCTTTCTAGTGATTATATGCCGCGATCCGTATCGTTATCCGTCCCCTAAATCTCGAACAATCGTAATCTACGTGCCAAAATTTGGGGCCTTACGGCCCCAAAAGGTTTTCAATTTCACCAGATAAACCTTTCGTTAATTGATTTTATTAAAAAAATATCATATAATATATATAGAAAATGAAGAAAGGAAGTTGTGCCATGTACGAATACGAAGATTTTGATCCGGTTTTTGACTACGATGAGATCCCGCACACCGGCATAAGCATGCGCCGCAAGCCTACCCGTTACGAGATGGACACAATGACTCCTGCCGAGATCGATGCTTACACGCGCTGCGACGAATATCGGTATTCTGATATGTAAAGTTTTGGTAAAATAAACTGGCCTGACGGCCAGTTTATTTTATTTTATAAAAAATATATGATATTATAGATGTAAAGGAGTGAGAAAAATGAAAGACTGGAATATGTTGAACCTGGAAGGCAAATATGCGCAACTTGCTTCATTCTTTGCCGACCGTCTTTCTCGTAATGAAATACGAGTTTTCAACCACCAGCATCTTATGGAAGCTTTGAATCACACTTATGATTTGACCAAATCTTCTGGCGATATCCGTTATATAGATAATTTCGCGCACAATACCGGTTTCATTACCGCTGACCATCGTTATATGGCCAGCGCCACCGTTATGCAGCCAAAAGCTATGCGCAAAATCGCTGACAACATCAATATTATTGATGGATTTATTTACTATTGTCACAAACAAGATTGGGAACGTGCAGCTCAATATTACTATGATATTTTTCATATTTGTGTACCTTGGGCTGAATTACGCGACATCGTAACTGAAAAAACGGAGGTGCTTGATAATGCAGAAACGGCTTAATCGAAACGAACTTACTATCCCTGACCAGATGTTTTTATATATTGAACATTGTATAATTGAAATGGAAACGATCCATCATAAAGATGAAATGTTGGAGCGTTTAATTGAATATTCAGATGATGTGTGCCGAATGAGTGCATGGGCAACTCTTTTGGGTATACCCCTCTATGACAAAGATGGTACCAATCTCTGGGCTATCTGGTCAGAATAGTCTGCGCGAACCGCATAACGACTTGAAAATCTTAAAAAAATATCATATAATATATATAGAAAGTGAGGAGATGATCTTTATGGCTCACGATCTGAGCAAGTTGACCAAGCAGGAACTTTTCGATCTTGAGTGCGCGCTTGAGGCAGAAAAGCAGCGGCGTCATGCCGTAATGCGCCAGGAGTATTGCGAGCATATGGAACGTGCGTTCCGTGATCTCCTCGCAATCGCTAAGTTTGCCAAGGATGATGGCTTCGAACCGCAGTTGCACATCTGGGATAAGGAATCCGATGTGTGGGAGTCTCAGGATACTCATGTTGATCTGACCGCGTTCATGGATGGCTCTTGCGATTTCGCAATAGATGTTTAAAACGAACCTTCGAATCACTTGAAATTCTTAAAAAATTATTGTATAATATATATACAAAATGAGGAAAGGAAAGTGATTCGATGCTGTTCGGCGCTGAATTGCGCGAGACCTTCCCTGTGAAGACCAAGCGCAATCAATTCTACGGATACGAACTCGATGACATGCGGTATTTCATCGCAATACGCACCGGCTACCTCAAATCTGCGGCTGTCACTAAGTTCGATCGTTTGCGCTATGCTGAAGATTTTGAAGCGTGCGCGCAGATGGTTACGGAATTGGGCGGCGAGATTATCAGCCCTATGCCTGGTGTCCCTAAGCACTCTCTGAACCGTCGTTGCAGGAAAAGCTAATAAGACCGATAGTCACTTGAAAAACTCAAAAAATTTTGATATAATATATATGCAAGGTTGAGAGAGGGAAATCAAATTCCCGCCCCGATGATTGGCCAAGAGCCAGAAAGGAAATGATACCATGACGAATTCCGAGAAGAAGATGACCTATGCTGAGTCCCTGCGCATCGCGATCGAAGCCCTGACCCACGGTGACCTGTTCGCTGGTTTTGAGGACGAGCAGATCGCAAAGATCGAAGTCGCCCGCGATCGCCTGGTCGAGCTGAAGGCTTCCATTGAGAAGCGTAACGCTTCCAAGTCCACCGGTGTCGCCAAGTCCGGCACCAAGGCTGCGAAGGACGACGCCGAGAAGGCTGCGTTCTACGAAGCTGTCCGCGTGTTCGTGACCGAAGCTGACAAGGCTCTGCGTGCCAGCGAGGTTGCCGAGAACTTCGGTGTCTCCACTCAGAAGGCGAGCGCGGCTCTGCGCAAGCTGGTTGAGACTGGTGCCATCGAGAAGAACGTGACCGAGAAGGGTGTCTCCCTGTTCTCTCGCATCGGTTTCCAGGGTTAACCCATCGCGCCCGTGGCTGGGGCGGGTGATAAAATACCCCAGCACGTAGGTTTGGTGGCGAAAACTGACTCGCCTTAATTGCCGCTTAAGCGCTCAGCGGAGCCAAACGAACCTCAAGGTCACTTGAAAATCTCAAAAAATTTTGATACAATATATATGTAAGATGAAGGAAGGGACTGAGGGATTTGCTCGGATACCACGATAGCCCCAGATGCAATTTCGATATATGGGCACCCCAATCAGACACTTGGGGCCATAACGTAATCGAAAATCGAGCTTTCTCGCCATTCTGTCTCCACGAGACCGAGAATGAAGAGATCATCGAGGCCCTGGCTAATGGTGATACTTCTGTCAATCTGAATGATCGCACGACCGATGATCTGGATTATATCCAGCAGGAACTCTACCGTCGTTACTCGATTGAAGTAACTTTCGCACAAATCTGATCGACTCAAACTTCTCGGTCACTTGAAAAACTCAAAAAATTTTGATATAATATATATGCAAGATGAGAGAAGGAAACTCTTAAAAACCAGAAAGGATTGATACCATGATGACGAAGATGACTAAGAAGGTTGCTTTCACCCTGGCTCAGGACGCTCTGAACACCATCGACACCAACGAGGCTCGTGAGGCCTGGGACGTGATCCAGAAGGAGCTGGACCGGCTGGAGCGTGTGGCTCTGAAGGCTAAGACCACCGAGACCAAGGCTGACAAGGCCAAGGCGGAGTTCCGGCAGACCGTGCTGGAGCTGGTTGCCGACACTGGCGCGATGCGCGCTGGTGACGTGGCGAAGGCCCTGGGTGTGAGCACCCAGAAGGCGAGTGCTGCGCTGAACGCCCTGGTGGGTACCGGCGCGATGCGCAAGGTGGAAGGTGAGAAGCGCGCGGTGCTTTTCACTACCGAGATGGAGGAGGGTGAGGTTGAGGGTTAATCCCTCACCCTCCCCAGCACAAACCCGACAATCACTTGAAAATCTCAAAAATTTTTGATATAATATATATGTAAGGTTGAGGGAGAGATCACTCCCCAGCAAATAATCGAACGGCTAAAAGCCAGAAAGTGAGTGTGTACTATGACCAAGATGACTTATGTTTCCGCTCTGGAGTCCGTCCTGTCTGCCGAATTCGAGATGACCGCCGAAGTCCGTGAGAAGCTGGAGGCCCTGAAGGTGTCTCTGGAAAAGCGTGCCCAGTACAAGGGTTCCGGTAAGCCCACCAAGGCTCAGCGCGAGGCCATGGCTTTCCGTGAGATGGTCCTGGAGACCCTGTACACCTTCGAGGAGCCCGTCCAGTGCGGTGAGGTCGCGAAGGCCCTGGGTGAGTCCGGCCAGAAGGTGTCTGCTGCCCTGCGTATCCTGGGTCAGGAGGGCAAGGTTGTGAAGACCGTTGGTGCGAAGAAGGTCTCCCTGTTCGCGCCTGCGGAGCCCGCTGTTGCGACCGAAGAGGAGGAGGGTTAATCCCTCCTCCGAAAGGAGTATATAAAATATGTTCAGTGCGCTGCAAGCAAGAGGAATCCAAGAAGCGCGTGCTCAGCGCAGAGCATATCGCTTCTATATCAATGAAACCCGACACGCCAATCGAATGATCGAAGCTGCCATAAAGCGCAAATATCAGAAGATCCAGGTCACCATGTACCCCGAAGATGATCTCCAGTTTGACATGGTATATCGGATCGCCGATGAAATTGCCGAGCTTGGTTACCATACTGAAGTAATCCCCGAGCAGGATGGTCGTACTAAGCTGCGCATCGCATGGAGACGCCGCTAAGGCGTCTCTTTATATGGGCGTCAATTTAATGAACCACCCAGTCACTCCGAGTTTCGATTGATTTTTTCAAAAAATTTTGATATAATATATATGTAAGATGAAGAAAGGAAGTTGACGCCCATGTTGAATCGCAAGGATTTTGACTGGTCTCAGTTTGATGCTTATCGTGCCCAGAACCTGGAGCGTGATGAGTGCGACAATAGCTTCGAGAACGGCAGCGAAGTACTGCATATCTGGGAAGAGCAGAAGTCTCAGTATCTGGCCAAGCTGTTCCCCGAGCATCAGTTGGTGCTGGAGCGCCCCATTCGCTATGAGCGCAGCGCTGATGAAATGCGTCGCCAGATGTTTGAACTGGTCGATGAATTCAATCAATTCCAGTATACTTTCCGTGAGAAGCTGACTGCGGTCATGGATCCCGAGCGTAGATATGGCTCTACCTATCTGACCGCGCGGGAATGGAATACCTATTCCGACTACAACAAGAACCTGCTCATCATGGAGTCTATCTATCGCTGGTTCAACGTAGATGTCCTCATGGAGAATACCATCCAGCTGCCCCGTGTTGCATATGGCACCTATCTGACTCGTTATGAGCTGGATATCATGGGCCATAAGCTTATGCTTCAGAACGGCATGAAGCTGATGAAGACCCTGGGCAAACTGTGCGATTGGCTGGGCATGGCTAACGAATTTGAGGAGTTCCGTATTCGCCAGAGCCAGGTTACCAATGCCAAGATCATCAACGGCACCGCCTGTCTGTCCATTCATCCTCTGGATTATGCGACTGCCTCCGACAATGAAAATGGCTGGTCCAGCTGCATGTCTTGGCAGGAGCATGGCTGCTATCGTATGGGCACCGTCGAAATGATGAATAGCCCTATGGTGCTGTGCTCTTATATTAAGAGCGATAAGCAGCAGATGACCATCAATGACCAGGAGTGGAACTCTAAGAAGTGGCGCGCTTGGATCATTGTGACTCCCGAGGTCATTATGGTCAATCGGCACTATCCTTACCACTCTCCCGAGATTTCTCATTTCATGGTGGACTGGGTGCGCGAATTGGTGGAAGCCAATTTGAACTGGCACTATGATCCTGAGATCTATGATGATCTGCTCGAAAAGATCCATGATATGGCAAATTATCATGAGATCGACGAAATGACCTGCTTCGAAACCAATTTCATGTACAATGACGTTGGCGATGATGACGTAGGTATCGTTTCTAATGATCCCGCAGTTCTGCGGCGTTGGCGTCGGTATATCAATTTCTCTGGTCCTGCCCAGTGCATGTGGTGCGGCGAGTGGATTGATTTCGACAACAATCAGGATCAGGCTGATCGTCTGGGTTGCCGTTGCCCCGGTATGTATGTGTGTTCTGATTGCGGTTGCACCATCAACGAGGAAGATGTCTACTATGGTCCCAACGGAGAAGTTTGGTGCGCTGACTGCTGGGCTGACCATTGCAGCACTTGTGACAAGTGCGGCGACACTGATTACAATGAGCATATGACTAATATTATTATGCCCTGGAATATCCCGCTGCAGAAGCAGTATTTTAACAAGCATCGTGGCGATCGTCACAATGAAGTGGTATTTTCCATGATGCGCCCTTGGGATGATTCGTGGCGTTCGATTAACACCGAACGCATGTGCGTTTGCCGCACTTGCATGGAACAGCTTAAGGAAAAGGTAAAGTTCGTGCGGTTTGAGGATCTTTCTGATACTTGGACGGAAAGTGATTCTTATTGCGAACTGGTGCCCGATGCTCGAGTTTCGGATTTCAAGACCTTTATGGACTTCATTCAGCCGCGTCATTATCGTCTCGCTAATGCTCCTTATACTTGGGAGGATTATACCAAGGAAGAGCGCGAGCGTATGATCGACTTCTATCGGGAACAGTGGCAGAAGTTGGCTACTGACCAGAGTCGGGCAGAAATGACGTATCGGCATCGTTTTAACGAGCCCGTTCTGACCCTGAGGGCTCCTGCGAATGATGATGTAGCTTGAAAAACTCAAAAAAATATTATATAATATATATGTAAGTGAGGGGAGTACTTCTCCCCTCCAATAGAGAAAAAGGAGAATGACCATGGATTCTGTTAAGATTACAAAGCGAGATAATTATAATACCCTGTATGAAATCGTCACCAACGCCGGCTTGGATCCGGAAATTGAAAATCGCTTGCACACCTTTATCGACCATGAGCTGGAGCTGATGGCTGCCCGTAATGAAAAGGCGAAGAAGTACCAGAAGGCGCATAACGCTGCGGAAGATGAACTTTCTAAAGCGATTTTCTCTCTGCTCCAGCACAGCACTGAGCCTATGAGTACTCGGGAGATCTGCGCGAAGATCGAAGGCGCAACTCCGCAGAAGGTTACCTATCGCATGAGCAAGCTGTTTGACCAAGGATGGGTTACCAAGGATACCCAGTCTACCAAGGACGAGAATGGTGTGACTCGCCGCGCAACCTTCTACAAGATCACCGATAATATTCAGGCTCAGGGTTAAACCTGAGCCTCGTTGGAGTTGAAAAAATATGAGATTGAGCGCGTCTTATCATATGGACGAAGCTCATCGTAAACTCTGCGATGAAATTCGTTATACCACCGGTACAATAGATAGCGCGATTGATTTCAGTGAACGCAACCCCGATAAGAAAGTTATCATTGAATGTTTATCTGTTGCAGCTTCTAATCTTACTTATGAAAAAATAGCTGCGCTCATAAATGAAAATCCAAATTGGATTTTGGATTGTTATGAATTGAATGAGTATATTCAATTTTCTTCAGTTCATCATGTACAAAAGATCATGTATCATTACCCCGTAAATACATTCAATGATATTTTTCTGCTCATGTCCTATCATCCATATGCCATTTCTATCAGTGAACCTCTTACTTTTCAATGTCAAATGGTTCGAGAATCTGTAGATTCAATGACATTAGAGGGACAATATACTCTAATTAGAGTACACCCTGCATTGGGGCGCCCAACAAAATTTGATCCACTTCGTCAAATAGATGATGGGATTAAACATTTCTGGGTGCCGCCTCATATGACCGATGTCTATGAACCTTATATAGATGTGTTTGATCTTTTTGATAAAAACACTGTGCGCGAACAGGCTTTAGTTGATGCATATACAAAGCAAAAGGATACATATTCTCTGCGCATATTGTGTAGTAATGTTGACTCTGATAGTCTTGCTGTTCATTGGGGTACAGATGAAATCAAACGACGTGTAAATTGTGGACAGGCTTGTATGCGCAAGCCAAGCAACTGTCATTATTGTGATCGAGTAGCTGCTCTCTTGCAGCTTGCCAAGCCCAACAGTGTTTAATACACTGTTGGACTTTTTATAAAAAAAATGATATAATTTTTATAGAAAATGAAGGAAGGTGAACCATGGAACACGTATTCACTCCTAAGGAGAGACGTACATTTCAAAATATCTGCCACCTATCCGAGCGGGGAGTGTTAGCAATGATGGCTGACTTCCTTCGCACGAAATATGATAATGTTGAATCTACGCCTAATTGGGTTATTGCATATGGTAATATACCCGTAGCATTGGTGGCACATGCAGATACTGTCTTTAAGGTTCCTCCTAAGCTCGAAAACTTTTTCTATGATGTAGAAAAAAATTGCATATGGAATCCAGACGGAATGGGCGCGGATGATCGAGCTGGTGTGTTTGCTATACTTACTATTCTGCGCATGACGAAATTGCGCCCAAGTATCATTATCTCAACTGGTGAAGAATGTGGATGTATAGGTTCTGGAAAACTGATTTCAAAATATCGCATGTTTCCTCAAGAACTTAATTTCATGATTCAGTTGGATCGTCGTGGTATGCAAGATAGTGTATATTATGATTGTGACAACCCCGAGTTTGAAGATTATATCAACAAGTTCGGTTTTGAAACTGAATGGGGAAGCTTCACTGATATTAGTATTCTTGCGCCTATGTGGAAATGCGCAGCAGTAAATCTTTCTATTGGTTATTTAGATGAACACCATGAAATAGAGCGTCTATTTGTTGGTGCGATGTATAATACAATAGATAAGGTAATTAAGATACTTGAAGATCAAATAGTAAATCCTAAGTTTTTCCAGTATATTGAAGCAGCATATTCATATTATTGGCGGCAGGATGGTCAATTAGAATCTTACGCTCAGCATTGCGCGAAAGCATATGCTCCTGGCTGGGATGATGAAGATGATGACATAGGCTATGGATATGGATATGTCCCTCCGATAGCGGAAAAGCCTATTCCTGAAGGACATCAGCGATGTACCTTTTGCCGTCAAGACTCTCGAGAAGAGAATATGCTTCCAATCCATTTTGGAAGTATGTCTGGTGCTAATGAACAAACTTATTGGTGCTGTTTGGATTGTTATTCAAAACATAGCGAGAATATTGTGTTCTGCAATAAGTGCGGTCATGGGTACTATCTTGGGCTGGATACTTTGAAGTTAATTGACCCTAAAACTTTTATATGTGGAGATTGTAAGAATGAACAAAGCATACGATTTGAAACAGATTCAAGCGCAGGTGGACAGGGTTCTCAAGTATAGCCAGTCCTTAAAAAACGTGGAAACCGACGCGTTACTTCATCAATGGGAGATTCGAAAAGGATACTTCATTAAAAAGATGGGTGCACCTATATATGAATCTCCCACTCCAGTAACTTTTGAATTAGATGATGAAAGTCGTCGTGATAAAGTTGATGAATTTCTGGATTGGATTATTCATGAATATAGCGAAGAAATGTATGAGTTTTTCAAGGAAAATTATGATGGTATCCTTGAAAATAAAACTGTAGTAGCATCATATGGATTCCCCGCTGGAATGAAGCTCTCCAGAGTTCTGTTGAAGCATTTTGGATTGGAAGCTGAAGATGTGCGACAAAGATTATCCATGCTTATTCAGAGCAATAAGATTAGCGGCATACTTTGTTTATCTGTGCATCCTCTTGATTTCCTTTCTTCAAGTGAAAATCAGCATAGCTGGCGCAGTTGTCATGCTTTGGATGGAGAATATCGAGCCGGCAATCTGTCATATATGTGCGATTATGTAACATTTATGGCATATCTCAAGAGTCCAGAAGATACCATTCTTCCTCGATTCCCCGCAAATCAGCCCTGGAATAATAAGAAATGGCGTTGTCTCTTTTTTTGCGATCGAGATAATGGTCAGATCTGGGCTGGTCGACAGTACCCTTTTCATAGTGATACCGCCCTCGTAAAAGTAGCTGAACTTTTGCGTCAGTTTGACTATTTCGCAGAAGATGGTATTGCTTCTAAATTTGAAAATCCATATTGGGATCCTGAATATCCAGAGTTTTTTTGTGATACCCTTCGTGGTGCAGTTGATCTAAATGGGCACGAAAAAGTTTTTAACGATACGTATGTATTTTTAGGACGAGATCAAATAACACTTGAGCCATTGCGCAAATATATTAAAACGCCAACTGCGGCAATGTGTTATAATGACTTAATTGATAGTCATACTTATTCTCCATATGTTCTTCGTTATAAAACTCCTTATCAGTATATTCCACAGAACATGAGACACTTTACTGTAGGTGAAGCTGCTCCTTGTATATGCTGTAATGGAAATCGAAATATACAATATAGCGATGTTATGCTATGTAAGGATTGTCTTTTGGAATATGGCCCTGATGACCATGAAGCAATAGCATATTGTGAAGATTGTGGTACTCGTGTTATTCGTGAAGATGCTTATTACGATGATGAATATGATTGCTATTATTGTAATGACTGCGCGGATAGCCATAAGCCACAGTGCTGTGGTAATTGCGGAGTATTGTATCCACAATCAAAACTTCATGACTATTATCCGAAAAGTTCTCTTGGAAAGATATGCCGAGAGTGCGCGATAAAACTCGGACTTGTTGAAAAACGTAGATTTTTTTGGTAAAATAAATATATAAAATAAAGAGAGGATGTTGACACTTGGCTAAGGGCGCAGAAGCGAAAGCTAATTTCATTAAGCGTTTGGCTACCGCATTTGGATCTGATTATATCGGAGAGGTAGATAAAAAGTATTATGTTTGGTCTACTGAAAATGGTGAGCGCATTCAGCTTGCGCTTGCACTTACCTGTCCCAAGAATCCGGTCACCGTCGAAGGTAATGGTGGAGATCTAAATTTTGATGATGATACTCCAGCTGCTCCTGTAAATAAGAAGGCGCAGATGGATGCGGAAGAAAAAGCAACTCTTGAACGTTTGATGAAGGAACTGGATCTTTAAGTTCCTTCATTGATTTTTCTTAAAAAATATTATATAATATATATGTAAGGTTGAGGGAGAGATAATAAAGTGCGCACATAAAACTCTCTGCTCTGGACGAAAAGTGGGGTCGTTAACCTTACATAAATTCCCGCTGGGTGCGAGCAACAGCGTCGTAGAAACGTGAGCCGGTGCATCGACTCATGTAGGTAGGTACGTGAACCCTACCGTGCACCGAGGACTAGCTCAGTTGGTGAGAGCCAAGGTCTTATAAACCGGAGGCCCTAACAAGGCATAGCTTGGGTTCGAATCCCAGGTCCTCGACCATTTTTAACAAGAGGTATTTAATATGAAGGTTCTTAAACATGGTAATGCCTTAATGGCGAAAGAATGCCCAAAATGTAAATGTGTTTTTGCTTTTGATTTTTTCGACATTGGTGAAGAAATATCGCAGCGAGAACATATTGCTTACGTGTGCTGTCCTGAATGCCATCATAAGATTACTTGGGAAGTGCGCAGTCATAAAAGCCATCCATATGATTAAGGGGTGAAATGATTGAATATTGTCAATGCTGGCAGTAAATACATCGTTTATGGAGAAGATGTTCAAACCTATAAGAATCTGCCCGTAGGTACTTATGACGTGTCATTTAATAAAATGACAGGTTTTTTCCTCTCCAAGAGAAATGATGTAACCGTTGTTGAAGATAAGATCTACGGAGATCAACAGCGGCGTTTGGATAAGGTGCTAGGTGGTTATGCTGAAACAAATCGAAATTTTGGTGTATTACTGTCTGGCGAAAAAGGAATCGGAAAATCTCTTTTCGTGCGCCTATTGGCACGTGAAGCAGTAGAGAAATATGAACTCCCCGTTATATTGGTAACTCAAGCCATTCCTGGACTTCCTGATTTTATTGGATCAATAGATCAGGACATTATGGTCATTTTCGACGAGTTCGAAAAGGTTTTTTGCAAGCAAGAGGACTGGAATCCTCAGGATGATTTGCTTACTCTTTTCGATGGTATGGATGGTGGGCATAAACTGTTTATTATTACTTGCAATGATTTAAGTAAAGTAAATAGCTATATGCTTAATCGTCCTGGACGTTTTCATTATCATTTTTCACTTACTGCTCCTACACAGGATGAAGTGCGTGAATACTTAACTGACAAAATCGCACCTCAATATCATGAATATATCAATGATATTGTTGTGCTGGCAGGAACTTTCGATATGCCCTATGATTTCTTGCGCGCAATCGCATTTGAAATCAATCGTGGGTACTCTCTAAAAGAAACTCTCCATGATCTTAACATTACTCGTACCGACAAGGTTAAGTTCGATGTAAAGGTATATCGTAAGAATGGCGATATATATGAAGCATGGAGCGTAACTCTGGATCTTTCAGACTCGGAAGGACGTTATGTCCGTGTGCGCAACTATGATAATAAGAGAGAATTTGGGATAACAATTTATCCTGCTCTTGCGCATATGGTTGGCGGCGAATATATTATCAATGAGCGGATTCAGAGTCCTCGGTGGGATGAAGATGATTTTTGGGAGTATCCTGAGGATAAGCGCGAAGAGTTGGCAAGACTCGAAAATGAAAATACCATTGAGCGCATTGTCCTTAAAAAGTGTCCGGACTATGGTCCTGCGAGGTATGATGTATGAGGATATATACCTCTTACTTTTACCAGGTTAGGAATTTTCCTCCTAACCTGGTTCCTATTTCTACTGCTGTTTGGCCACCTAAATGGTTTAAGCAAAATAAACGACAATATAAAGACAGTCGGGGAGTAATCAATGGTATTGAAGCAAAAATCTTTGCACCCCGAGATAGTCATTGTCTTCAGTGTACCGATGATATGAAAGTAACAATAGCAGGAGATAATTGTCCATTTAAAGTTTTTTATCGTAGACAATTAGATGGACTTGATTTCTGCTATGTGTGGAGTCGTTTTGTTGATTTAGCCAAAAGAATAAAAGAGAAAGAAGGATTTGATCCTGATTTCGCGCTTATGGTACATGAAGCACCAGGCAATATATGTAGTGAACGCTCGGTAATTCAAGATTGGTTTCGGGATCATGGTAATCCTATTTGGGAATGGGGTTATGATTTGCCCAGTAGGGAAGAAATTATTACCCAAATGAAACAGCAAACCACTTGAAAAACTTAAAAAATTATTATATAATATATATGTAAGATGAAGGGAGGATGAAAGATGAACCACTACATCTATGTTGATGATATTCGTGATAACGATCAGTGGTTCAATGCTCATTTGCGGCGCGATGAATGGATGCCGCACATCAGTCGCACGTATCAGCATACGATTGATCTGATTCGTGCCATCCTCCTGAGCGGTGAGAGTGCTGCTTTTATCTTGGATCTGGATCATGATCTGGGTGAAGGCAATGAAAATGAACTGGAGCCCAGTGGCTATGAGATCTGCAAGTGGATTGTTGAGAACCAAATTCCTCTTGTCGGTTTTCATATTCATAGTATGAACCCTGTTGGTGCTATGAATATGCGCCAGTTACTTACTCACTATGGGTATAGAGAGCTGTAATTATGACAATCGAAAGAGAGGCGGAGTAAATGAATGAGTATCAGTTCATGATTACTTCTCAACAGAAGATGATTGAATCGCAGCAAGATCTTATCAAGGCTTTGCGCGGTGAGATTGCTGCAAAAGATGCTAAAATCGACGCCTTGTGTCAAAGTAAGGCTCTCGCAGAACTGGAAGTAGAACAACTGAAGCGTAAGTTGGAGTTTGCGCAGAAGACATTGCAGCGATTGAGTAGCAGCAATCGTAAAACTGAACGCACAGAAATTGAAGAAAGTATCTCGAATGGATGGTCGTATGGCTAATTAAACCCCTCAGTAACTTGAAAAACTTAAAAATTTTTGATATAATATATATGTAAGGTTGAGAGAGGGAGGAAATTTGATGGACATCTTCAAGGTAGACCAGTATCTGATGGATCTCATGCAGAGGTATGAAGATCATGAAGCCACTGAAGAGGAAATCGGTTTCCTCAAGAACATTCACGATGATCTGATCGACCTGTTGGGTAAGGAAAAGTTGGGACAAGTTTGATTAAAGTTTGGTACCGTTCTTTCAAAAATGGTACAAGATATGGGCTCATAGTGATAAAGGCTAGCACTTCTGCCTTGCAAGCAGAGAGTCGGGGTTCGATTCCCCGTGGGTCCACCATATGCGTCAGTAGCGAATCGGCAAACGCGGCGGGCTGTAAACCCGCTCCTTTCGAGGGTAGTTGGCTCGACACCAACCTGGCGCACCAATACCGGATGCTAAGCGGTTATAATACTTGGCGACGTGGAAGTGGCCGCCGCTCGCCATTAAATGCGGCCTTTGTGGGGCGTGACGCCGGTTCAGGGTACCGGACGAGGTAAACCGAAAGGTGATTACGCGAGGAGAGTTGCAAAAGTTGCTCCGATAGGGTTCAAATCCCTCATGCTCCACCAGGTGCGCTCGTGCTGCCTTACGCGAGACTTGGGGTGCGGACCATGTAAAACTGCCGCACGTTATGCGGGCTTAGCTCAGCTGGGAGAGCACTTGCCTT
>Ga0326513_10000421_pt1 | contig 35660 bp, 55 predicted proteins | sample 2_2465_0518_D_FD_203654 | JGI IMG/M metagenome (GOLD analysis project Ga0326513, IMG submission 203654) | Bovine rumen microbial communities from UC Davis, California, United States - 2_2465_0518 | ecosystem: Host-associated > Mammals > Digestive system > Stomach > Rumen | place: USA...
TCTCACAAAATAGCGAATCATCAGGGATCTTTGAACCGCATTTTCTACAATACATAAATGATTCCCCCCTTCTCAAATATCATTCTAAAACTTTGCTCTGAGCTCGACGACCTTCCCGATCACTCGGACCGGCAGTGTCTCGGCCTGCTCCGGTGTAAAGGTCAGCGGCGGGAAAGCCGGGTTTGTCCCCATCAAGGTGATCCCGGCTTCTGAACGGTAAAAAGTTTTTACCGTCGCGTCGTCGCCGTTCACCATGACCACCGCGATCTCTCCGTTTTCGACCGTCTCCTGCTGGCGGACGATGATCACGTCCCCCTCTCGGAACCGCGGCTCCATGCTGGTCCCGCGGATCCGGAGCGCGAAGTACTCTCCGCGGCGGGCCATGTCCTCGGAGATCTCTTCCCAGTCGAGGATCTCCTGAATCGCGCTGATCGGGATCCCGGCTGGCACGCTGCCGAGGACGGGGATCGCGACGGCCTTTTTTGTCTGCCCTGTCGAGTTTTGCGGTTCGCGCAGGTCCGACATATAGACGCCAAGCGCGTCGGCGATCATCTGGAGGCTCTTCGGTCTCGGGTACTTCCTGCCGTGGTACCATTCTGCGATCGTTGACTGGCCGAGTCCGAGCTTTTGCGCGAGCTCTGCCTGCGTCATTCCGACTCGGTCCATCCGTGCCCGCAGGTTCTCGGAGAAAACGCGGCGTTGCTCTGAATCATCAAGGTTTTTCATGTGGGATCTCTCCTTTCCTTTTTTATATTACACCATAAGAAAAGGATTGTCAACAAAAAGAACAAAAAAATTCACTTTTAGTATTGACAATACACTAAAAGTGTAGTAAAATGGTTGACAAAGGAGGTGATACGGATGAACATCCCACCCAAGATCTCGCTGGCAGCGGTCAGGGTGAACGCGAACAAGACGCAGACAGAAGTGGCGAACGCAATCGGAGTAAGCAAGACGACGATCGTAAACTGGGAGAACTACAAGACGACGCCGAGCTATGAGGCGGTCGCAAAGCTTGAGAAGCTCTACGCCTATCCGTTCGATTTCGTGCGGATCGTACCCTGATTTTTTTTGCGCTGCAATTACACTTAAAGTGTAGAATTGAGGAGGAACCACCATGGAAGAGTATCTGAAAGCAGCCGAGCTGCTGGCGACGTGCCCGCCTGAACGGGTGGATCTGGTCCGAGAGACGTTGCGGGCCGGGGGCATCGAGGTTCCGACCACGCCGGTTGAGCCGTCAGACCATCGGGCGTATTTGCATAAGAACAGCGGAACGACCCGCATCGATATGGAATGCGTCGAGCTGCTGCGCGATCTCCGTCAGAGCACCGGACTCACGATGGTGAAGCTGGCGAGCCAGTTGATCAAGGAGGGCGCGAGAATCATGGATATGGGAGGCTCGGCATCCGATGGATAACCCGATCTACTACACGCCGGAGGAGGCCGAAGAGCGGCTGCGGGAGTTCGGCAGCCGGGTGCCATCGGCGGAGGCCATCAGGGCGCAGGCGCAGAGCAACTCCGTGGCGCTTGGCTTCCCGGTATGCGTCGTAGGGCGTCGCGTATATATCCCGCGCAGATCTTTTGATCTGTTCTGGGGCATCGGAAAGGAGGTGTAAAAATGGGCATCATCATCGCAATCGCGCTGGAGGTCGCGCTCGCGGTCTTCATCATCTGGGGGATCATGAACGAGCAGAAGCTGATCCGCTTCGAGCGCGCAGCCGCCAAGGCGATCATCTGGGAGCTGTACGAGCGGTTCGCCGAGCGCGACGTCGTGCGGATCCGGATCAAGGACGGAATGAAGCTGCTGCCGGAAGCGCAAAAAAAATGACCGGCTCCGGGGGAAACAGAGCCGGTCGATTGGGAGGAAGAGTCCACCGCTTTGGACCCTCCATTTATAGCACGAGAAGGAGGAAAAATCAAGCATGAAAAAAAAGAAAGAGACAATCAACGCTGTGATCAAGCTGCCGGGGAAGAACCCGCAGCTTCGCACCATCCCGAACACGCTGGAAGCCCTGCAGGGGCTCGTCGGCGGCTACATCGAGACGCTGCCCGTGGCGTCCGATCTGGTGGCCATCGTGAACGAAGAAGGCCGCCTGCAGGATCTGGCGTACAACATGGACATCGCCGGTCAGAGCGTCGTCGGGCCGATCGTTTTCGTCGGCGTCGACGGTGAGGAGTTCGACGACGTGCCGGATCTCCTCCGGAAGCAGATCATGTCGCTGGGGAGGTGATCTGAATGGTGATGACAGATAAGCAGATCCTCGACGATTACAGAGACGCAAAAGACCAGAAAGAGCAAGTCACGATCCTCGCCGAACTGAACGCCGTCGACGTGTGGACTATGGCGACGTGGCTCAAGGAGCACGGCGCGGGGATCAACCTTCAGCATTTTCAGTTATTTAATCCGAAGTGGCGGCAGGCGACTTTCGGCGGCGAGCGAAAAGAGAAGCCGAAGCCGTCAGAGGAGCAGGACGCGCCGACCCGTGAACAGTACGAGGAGGCGCTCAGAGGGATCGTGGCCCTCAGGGAGGAACTCAACAGGGTCAAGGCTGAGAACCGGCAGGAGCGCAGGCGGACCCGCGGCGAGGCAGAGCCGGACATCTCGACGGCGGAGCGGAAGCTCAACCGGATCAAGAGCATCCTGTCGGCCTTTTACGCGGCGAACGGATACGACCACGCCACCGCGCTGATGATCATCGACCTGATCGCAAGGGAGGGAGACACCTATGATAATAATTGATACGGTTCTTCTCTGGATCCTCCGCGTGATCGCCGTGGCAGCGTTCGCCGGTGCAGGGTGCATGGTGGCGCTCGTGCTGATCCACGACAAGCGAATCAGGGAGGCCGAGGATGCCATAAGACGATTCAACGAGAATCTGAAAGAGGTACCGGACTCTGAATGGGAGGTGATTGGATGATCCTTCAGGAGCGAGAGATCCTCAACGGCGTGATCAACCGGAAAGGGCAGAAGCAGATCAGCGAGGACGCGGCGCGTGACCTGACGGTTTGCGCGGCTTCCATCAGAACGCTCATCAAGCTGCTCGAATCCTCCGCACCGTTCAGCGACGAGCGCCACGAGAAGTGGACCGAGGTCGAGTGGAGCATCGCCCGCGCTCAGATCGCCCTCGACCGGCTGCGCGTGATCTACTGCGACGATCCGATCGACTATAAGCGGGCGGCGCTTCTCCGGGCCGAGGCCGCGGAGATGGGGCTCTTCGGGGAGGCGCGAAAATGAAGGTCAACGTAAAAGGCATCGACCGTTTTCCGGGACTCAGGCAGGAGATCCTGAAGGAAGCCCGGCGCGAGGTCTTCGAGCAAAAACGCTGCCTTGACGACGACTTCGACGCGGCAGTCCTCTGGGCCCTACATCAGGCTTTCGGATTCGGGTCCGACAGGCTCCGGCGCTTTTACGACGCCTTCATCGCCAACTACGATGAGATGCGCGAGTTTTACCTCGGCACCGACGCTGACGGTGAGGAGGTGGTCGACGGAACCGTGGCGTTTGCCTGCAAGGCGAACCTCCTCCGGATCGGCGTCGACGTCGCCGAGTGGAACCAAGAAACGAACAGAAGAAAGAAGGCAAGAAAGAATGGATATCATGCGAATGGGCAGTAATCCGAACTTCCTCGGAAGCTGGGATCTCGACGAGCTGCCGGGGCACAAGATCGCCCTGACCATCAGGGAGATCCGTGACGAGAGGATCCCCAACGGACAGGGCAAAGAAGAGGTCGAGACGGTCTGCCACTTCGTGGAGGACGTCAAACCGATGATCCTGAACGTGACCAACAAGAAGACGCTGGTCAAGTTGCACAAGACCAAGGACACCGAGAAGCTCCGCGGGAAGCGGATCCTCGTCCAGATCAAGCAAGTCAAAGCGTTCGGCGACATCTACGACGCCCTCAGGATCGCGCCGACGATCCCGGCGGAAGCGAAGGCACCGGCGATCAAGTGCACGAAGTGCGGGAAGCCGGTCGAGGCCGCGTTCGGGATGACGCCGGAACAGCTGGTCAAGTATACCGCGCAGAAGTACGGCGCGGAGATCTGCGCCGATTGCGCGAAAAAAGAAGCCGAAAACAAGAAGGGAGAAGACAGCAATGAATGAGATCATGATCCTCGCAGGAAAGGCTGCGAAGTACGACGCACTGGTGAATATGCTCTTCGACGGGGCGAAATTCGCGACCAAGATGGGTCCCTGCGATCCCGACGACGTCTACATCGACTGCTTCGACGTCCGGCTGCTCCTGAAGGCGTTCGAGCCGGAACGGTACGCGGAGGTCGTCGCGCTCGCGAAGGAGAAGGCCGCGGAGAAGTCGCGCCTCAAGGAGAAGGAGGCGGCGGACGGTGCAGCTGACTGAGGCGAACTACTACAGCAGGGAGGCCGACGAGGCGTTCCTGAGCGTTTCGCAATACAAAGACTTTTTGCGCTGCGAGGCGGCGGCGCTGGCGAGGCTGCGGGGGGAGATCCCCCGCATGACCTCCACCGCCATGCTGGTGGGCAGCTACGTTGACGCTGCCCTCGGCGGCACGCTGGAGGATTTCCGGCAGGAGCATCCGGAGCTGTTCAAGCGGGACGGCAGCCTGAAGGCCGACTACGCGCACGCGGACTACATCATCGAACGGATCAAGGCGCAGCCTCTGATGGTGCACTACCTCGGCGGCGAGGTCCAGCGGATCTTCACCGGCACGATCGGCGGCGTCGCGTGGAAATGCAAGGTCGACAGCTACATTCCCGGCGAGGCCATCGTGGACGGCAAGGTGATGAAGGACTTTGAGCCTGTCTACGTCATCGGATCGGGGCGCCTTCCGTGGTGGGAGGCGTGGGGATACGACAAACAGGGCGCGGTGTATCAGGAGCTCGTCCGGCAGAACACCGGAGAACGGCTGCCGTTCATCCTGTCGGCTGCGACAAAGGAGCCGGAGCCCGATCTCGCCCTCCTGCAGGTCGATCAGACCATGCTTGACTACGAACTGGCTCAGGCCGAGGAAGCGGCCCCGCGGATCGACGCCATCAAGAAGGGGCTGCTGGAGCCTGACCGGTGCGGACACTGCGCCTACTGCCGACGGACCAAAACCGTCGAGCTTGTAAGAACGGAGGATCTCAAAGATGAGGCTTAATAACAACATTCAGCTGCTCGGACGCCTGACGGCGGACCCCGAGCTCAAGACGACGCCGTCAGGGCTCGAGGTGGTGCAGTTCACCGTGGCGATCGACCGGCCCAAGGCCAAGGACGCTGCCGAAAAGCAGACCGACTTCATCCCCTGCGTGGCGTGGCGAAAAACCGCCGTATTCGTGGACAAGTACTTTTCAAAGGGTAAACTTATCCACGTTGGCGGAACCCTGCAGAGCCGCAAATATGAGGACAAAAACGGCAACAAGAGGACCGCTTACGAGGTGGTGGTCTCCGAGGTGGGCTTCGTCGGATCCAAGGCCGAGAGCGAGCCGTCAGGCGGTCCCGCACCGATCCCACCGGCAGCGGACGCGCCGTATGACGAGTCTGACCTCCCGTTCTAAGCCATGCTGAAGGTCTTTATAGATTCCCGCGAGAAAGAGCGGGCCATCAGGAAGGTCTGCGCGACATTCGACCGGCGCGGCGTGATCTACCGAAGCACGAAGCTCTACGTCGGCGACTACCAACGGATCGACAACGCGCAGCTCGTTATCGACCGCAAACAGAACCTTCTGGAGGTCGCGCAGAACGTCTGCCAGCAGCATGACCGGTTCATCCGCGAGATCCAGCGTGCGAACGACATGGACATCCGGCTCGTGTTCCTGATCGAGCACGGGCCTGGGATCCGAACGCTCGACGACGTCGCCGGGTGGATCAATCCGCGCCTGAGGGATAGCCCGCTCGCGATGAGCGGGCCTCGCCTGCACAAGATCCTGACGACGATCGGGAACAGGTACGGCGTGCGCTGGGAATTCTGCACGAAGGCGGAGACCGGCGACCGGATCATCGACATTCTGACGGAGGGAGGCGCGTCTCCGTGATCGTGGACACGGCGAAGGAGATCAAGTCAGCCGTCAGTATGATCGACGTCTGCAGGCGGTACGGGATCGAGGTCAACTATGCCGGTTATGCGGTCTGCCCGTTCCACGGAGAGAAGACCGGAAGCCTGAAGGTCTACCCGGGGCGCCGGGGCTGGCACTGCTTCGGATGCGGCGAGGGTGGCGACGTCATCGACTTCGTGCAGCGTTACTTCGGACTTGAACTGAAACAGGCAGAACAGAAGCTCAACGACGACTTCGGCCTCGGGATACTGATGGGCGAGACCGACTACCGCGCCCGCATGGAGGCGGGACGAGCTGCCGCGGCACGGCGGAAGACCGAAGAGACGAAGCGTCGGAAGGGCGAACAGATCGAGGCCGCATACTGGGCCGCCTATGACTACTGGCTCGGGATCCGGCAGACCATCGACGAGAAGAGACCGGCGACGCCTGACGATGAGCCGTCAGCGGAATGGCTCGACGCGCTCGAACGGATCACCGACGCGGAATGGCGGCTTGAAGAGGCAGCCGCGAGGAGGATGCAATGGAAGCAACAGGAGAGGTGACCAAGATCATCAGCGGATATACTTCCGTTGACTTCCTTGAGAGCTCGGAGCCTTATGATCTGCTCTATTCGCTGCGGAGCGACAAGTTCAGAATGGCTCAGTGCCGTGAGCTGCTCAAACGGCAGGCGGCTGCCGTCGGGGTGCGGGGCTTCAACGGGCTCTGGCAGAGCTTCCTCGAAACAAAAAACGCACGCGAGGTCGTGCCGCTCGATCAGGTGACCGAGTTCACTGGCCAGCCGCTCGAACTGTTCTGCGGCGGTTACTGCTGCGACGACAATGGCGTGACGATCCCGGACCGGTACGGCGACGATCAAGTGGTCTGCCTGCACCCGATCATGCCTGTCCGGCGCCTGATCAACACCGAGACCGGGGCGCAGCGGATGGAGATCGCGTACTGTCAGGGCGGCGCGTGGCGGTCGATGGTCGTTGACAAGATCACGATCGCGAACGCGCAAAGCATCATCTCGCTGGCGGGGCACGGCGTCTGCGTGAACAGCGAAAACGCGAGAGCTCTCAGCTCCTACCTGATGCAGGTCGAGCAGCTCAACGAGGACGTGATCCCGGTCGAGAACTGCGTGAGTCACATGGGCTGGACCGAGGACGGGCTGTTCGCGCCGTATGATCCGCAGCTGGGCTTCGACGCGGATCAGGGATTCGGCAGACTGCGAAAATCCATCAGGCAGGCGGGCTCGTATGACGAGTGGCTCCGCGCCATGGGCGACCTCAGGAGCCGCGGCGGACCCGGTCGCTTCTTCCTCGCGGCGTCCTTCGCCTCCGTTCTGGTGGGGCCTCTCGGCGTGCTGCCGTTCTTCCTGCACGCGTACGGCGGGAGCGAGTTCGGCAAGACGGTGGGCCTGATGGCTGCCGCGAGCGTCTGGGGCGACCCGAACCTCGGCGAATTCGTGACTACCTTCGACGCGACGCAGGTCGGCATGGAACGGATCGCGGGCTTCCTGTACTCCCTGCCGATGTGCATCGACGAGCTGCAGATCAAGGAATCCCTCGGCGAGCGCGACTTCGATAAGATCATCTACCACCTCGGCGAGGGCGTGGGCCGGGCCCGCAGCACGCGGGACGGAGGCCTTCAGGAGCGCGGCAAATGGCGGAACTGCATCATCAGCACCGGCGAGCGCCCGATCACGAACACAGGCAGCAAGGGCGGCGCGATCAACCGGTCCGTGGAGATCGAGATCGCCGAGCGCCTGCATCCGGACCTTCCCGGACTGGCGAACACGCTGAAGGCAAACTTCGGACACGCCGGGCCCGCGTTCGTGGAGCTCCTCCGGCAGGGCGGCATGGATCTCGTGCGGATCCAGTATGAGGCGTTCTACGAGCGCCTGAAAAAGTCTCCGGCGACCGACAAACAGGCCGCAGCAGGTGCGCTCCTTATGGCTGCGGATGCGCTCGCCTCAAACGCGATCTTCAGGGACGGCAACTGCCTCGACTTCCCGGACCTCCTCCGGATCCTGTCCACCAAGGCCGACGTTGACGTCAACGCCAAGGCGCTCGCCTTCATCAGGGAGCTGCCGAGCCGGTATCCGGCACGGTTCGAGGTCAACAAGTTCAACGAGTGGACCGGCGAGCGCTGGGGCAAGGTTCAGGACGGCTTCATCTTCATCCTTCGCGGCGCATTCAACGACATCCTGACGGACGCGGGGTTCAATGTGACCACGTTCCTGAGCTGGGCTGACCGTCAGGGGCTGCTCCTGACGGCTGCGGGAAGACGAGACAAGACGGTGCGCTCTGGCGGAAAGGTTGAACGGTTCATCGTGATCCGCGAGGAGGACTCCGAGAGTGTAACCACGTAACCACTGTAACCAGTCAAAAACACAACCCTATAGGGAAACAAAAAAAATAAAAAATTCCTCACGCACGTATAGGGATTTGTACTGGTTACACTGGTTACACTGGTTACACGCTTGTATATCAACAAGTTTTAATTGTGTATGTGGTTACATACTGGTTACATACTGGTTACAACAACAAAGAAAGGAAGACAAAACATGAGCGAAATGTGCAAGTCATCCGTTCCCGGCGTGATCGTCCGGGGGATGACCTTCCCGAAGACCTGCGACGAGTGCCGGTTTCTACAGGCGGACACCTTCGATGCTCCGTTCCTCGGGCTCCATACCAGCTACTCCTGCATGGCTGTCGAGAACCAGCTCGAGGCTGGCGTGCCTGACGGCACCCGTACCACCGGACGGCTCGAGGCGTGCCCGCTGGAGCCGCTGCCGGAGGAGATCCACACGGACTGCAAGCTCGACCTCGGCCCGGTGTGGATCAGGGCGGACGAGGATCTGCCGAGCGATGACCGGTACGTTCTCTGCTGCTGCCGGAACAAGGAGGGCAGACCGAACGTCGTTAAGGGGTACTACTCAAGAACGGCGGGGCGCTTTGCCTGTGGGATGAACACGAACGTGACGCACTGGATGGAGCTGCCGGTGCCGCCGATGGAGGAAAGGATATGAAAAATGATTACATAACAAGAGAAAGAGCCCATAATATGGTTTCTTGGCTGACGCGGTATGTTAACAAGGAGATTCGCGATCAGCACGGAGTAAATGAAATGGTCGACTACGACGAAGTGCAAGCTGGACTTGATAGGATCCCAGCCGCCAACGTTGCCCGGGACGAGCACGGGGAGTGGTTGGACTTAGACGATGACTATGGCGTGTTAACTTGTTCTGTTTGCGACGAGAGATCGCCTTTAGATTATCGATGGAATTTCTGCCCGTGCTGTGGCGCTGATATGCAAGAGGAGTGACAACTGATGACTAACTCTGATAAGCTGCACCAAATGTACAATGAGCAACTGTGTGAAATTTTGTATATGCTGACCCGATCAGAATGCGCGATGGATGTATTGGCCAAAGATCAGATTGTCGAATGTCCAGCAGGCGAGGATTGCCATGATTGCATATTAAGATGGCTGCGAGAGGAGGCGTAGGACGATGGATGAGTATATCAATCGGGATTCATTTCGTGCCGATATTTTTCGAATGTATTGCAACGATTGTGCAAAGATGACGGACCGACAGCGCCAGATGATCGAAGCATACATCCCGAGTCCGCCGGACGAAACGCTCGGCTGTGAGGAGTTCTACGTTCGAGACACTGCCGACCGCGTGCGGCGGGTGCGCGTCGTGGAGATCCTGCCACATGAGGAACGGACCACCTACGGTGTGGTCGAGGTCAGTACCGGAAGGAGGATCGACGCCGGGTGGGGAAGTGACTTCATCGGTTTTGAACGCGGCAGACTCTACGACAACAAGGATGACTGCCGGAACCATACGCACGACTGGGTGGACGGCTGGGAGCAGCTGCGGAAGATCCAGAGGGAGGAGGTGAAAAAAAGATGAGCGGTGGAGCCTACAACTACGACGATATACGCGCTTGTGAATCTATATTCCGTTACGGCGTGGAGCCTGTGTACGGGTTCGGCGGCGATGATTACAACGATTACAGGAGAGCAGCGCGGGAATCGAACCCGTTAAACGATAGGCTGGTTTCCGAACTGGTTTACGACGTGTTCTGCCTGATACATTCTCAGGATTGGTTCTTATGCGGTGACACGTCTGGAGATACTTATTACCCAGATTTAGCGTTCTTCAAGGATAAATGGCTTAAGATAACGCCTTCTGAACTCGTCAAGCGCGAAATTGACACATCGATTGACGATCTGCGCGAAGAACTCTATAGAGAATTCGTAAAGGGTAGTGACCAATATGGAGGTGGACGGCGATGAATAATCGACGCAGAAAGGGCGAGAAGACGGGCCGGTGGCAGTGGTCAGCGGGCGACCTGCTGGTGTGCGAGTTCTGCCGGTCCGTGTGCCTGTACCCTGACTACTGGCGCTACTGCCCGAGGTGCGGGGCGAGGATGGACCCGCCGCTTGATCCGATAGGACACGAGACGATCCAGAGCAACGGAAACGTGGCGCAGGGGAGGTGATGGAGATGGCTGACCTGATTGACCGCGAGAAACTGCTGGTGGCTTTTGACAAGATCTGCGATAAGCGCTGCAGCGTGCCGGTACCGGAGCGTGCCGTTGTGTGCGGCAGCTGTCTGCTGGGCGACGCGAAGACGATCGTCGAGGAGTTTCCTCGAGAAGAGTCGAAGCCCGGACGGTGGGAGCAGGTTTGCACCGAGGGCCGCGTAGACTTCCGGTGCTCTTCCTGCAGGCGCTTCAAGTTCCACAACGGTCAGATGAGGCGAAAGTATAAGTATTGCCCCGGCTGCGGGGTGCGGATGGAGGAGACAAACGATGAATGAGAACGTCATCCCGGAACAGTGCCTCGGCTGCCTGAAGCGCGACGCCTGCGAGGCTGCCGGGTGCCTGAAGGCGAAGCCCTGCCGGGCGAGGGCCGCACCGGAGAAGACCGACGCGGACCTGATCGAAGAGATGAAGTGGAGGTGGTCCTGATGGACTGGAAGAGAGAGGCCAAGAACGAGCTGCGGGACCTGCCGGTGATCAGAGAGGCGGTGCGGTCCATCCCTGAGCGGCTCCAGATGATCGAGGCGAAGAAGACCAGCCTCGGATCCAGCAGCACCGACCGGACGCCGGTGCAGGGTGGCGGCACGCCATACGAGGAACGGCTGCTCAACCTGATCGTTGAGGGCGAGCGCCTGACGGTGAACATGGAAGTCAACAGGATCCGGCTCCAGCTGATCGAGCGCGGCCTCTCGGCCCTGTCGGCTCAGGACCGGCTCATCGTCGAGACCTTCGCGGAACACCGACCGAGCGAGGCCGTCGACCTGCTGGCGGACAAGCTCTACATCGAGCGCAGCCGGATCTACCAGCTCTGGGATCAGGCGCTGCGCAGGTACACGATCGCCGAGTTCGGGCTTACCGATTTCTGACGGGCTGAAAAGAGTGGACAAAAATCGGATGAAATTCGGCGAAGGCCGTGCTATACTGTTAGCATGGAATGTCAGACAGAGAGCAGCCCGCCAGAACGGTGGGCTGTTCGCTTTTGTGGGGAGGTGACGGCGGGTGCGGTATGAAGCGTTCTACCACACGAAACGCTGGCGGAAGAAACGCGCTGCCATCCTCCGGCGCGACGGGTACTGGTGCCAGATCTCGAAGAGGTACGGCAAGCTGGTGGAGGCGAACACCGTCCACCACATCTTTCCGCGAGAGGACTTTCCCGAGTACGCGTGGGAAGACTGGAACCTGATCAGCGTCAGCGCCGAACAGCACAATCGCCTCGATGATCGGACGACCGGCGACCTGACGGAAGCGGGGCGCGATCTTCTGAGACGGACCGCTCGAAAGCGCGGGATCGAGATCCCGGAAAAGTACAGAAAGTGACGCGGAGGCAAGGCCCCCCCCGTTCGGCGCGAAAAAATCGGACCGCTGGGGGACGGGGCGGAGGGACTTTATCCAACTGCGGGGGAGTTTTGAGCCGAGGGGGTCCGGGTGACGGAGCGGTCCGGGGCGGATCCTAAGGGAGAGCCTGGTGGATCCCAAGACAATCCCAAGACAATCCCAAGACAATCCCAAGTTAATCCAATGAAGGACAGAGCCCGCAGCGCTTCAGGCCGGAGACGGTACAGCGGACCGGAGCGGGACTTTATACAGAACAAACGAAAGAGAGAGGAGGCGGCGGGATGACGCAGAGGAGCTGGAAGAAGAAGATCACGGACGCGGCGCAGACCGCCGGGACCTATCAACCGTTCTTCGACAGCGTGATCGACACGCTGGCGGGGATCCTCGAGCGCCGGGACGAGGCGCTCAAAATGTTTGAGGCCTCCGGCGGGGCGGTGCTGGTCAAACACACCAACAAAGGCGGGGCGACCAATATCGAACAGAACCCGGCGCTGCGGCTGGTCAACGACCTCGAACGGTCGGCGCTGGCGTACTGGCGGGACTTAGGGCTCACGCCCGCGGGCTTGAAGCGGATCGACGAGCAGCTGATGAAGCCGAAGAAACGCGACGCGCTGGCGGAGGCCTTGAAGGAGCTGAGCGGGTGATGGCGAAGAAGCGAAAGAGCTACAAGCCGATCGCGCTGCAGTACGCGGACGACGTGATCTCCGGCAGGAAGATCGCCGGGAAGGAGATCGTCGAAGCGTGCGAACGGTTCCGGCGGGATCTGGAGCGCGACGACCTCGAGCTGCGGGAGCACGATCCGGATTTTGTAATCGGCATCATTGAGCGCCTGATGGTCCACCGTCAGGGCGAGACGATCGAGGGCGAGCCGCTAACAAACGAGCCGCTCATCCTGCAGCCGTGGCAGGTGTTTATAATCTACAACCTGCTCGGGTTCTACATAAAAGGCACAGACGAAAGGCGCTATAAAGAGGCCTTTATATTTTTGCCGCGGAAAAATGCCAAGACGATGACCGCAGCGGCGCTTGCGTTCGGGATCGCTCTGCTTCAACGACGAAGCGGGTCGAAGATCTATATCGTCGCGGCGGCGCTCAAGCAGGCGTGCGAGGCGTTCGATGATATCGTCTACACGCTGAGATATCGCGGACTGCTTGAGGACTTCCGAGTGCGGAATAACAACGCGGAACACTCGATCCTTTACGAATTCACGGACGAGCGCGGGCGGCCTGACGGTTCCATCCATATCGAGGCGCTGGCGTCAAACCCCGACGCGCAGGACTCCTTCAACTGCAACGTGGCGATCGCGGATAAATTATTGTCCCTCTGTCGGGTGACCGGCAGCAGTAAATCGGGCAAAAACGGGGAAAGCTAAGTCCTGACGGATATGCCGACCCCGTGATAACCGGCGCGAGCAAAGGCGCGTCGGCATTGTAGAGCATAGGAGCTGAACCTGCGCGAGCAGAATATAAAGCGCCCACGAGTGCCCGACGTCTCACGGAGACGATGATATATGCCGACCTCGCCGGAAACGGCGAGAGGCTCCGGATAAAAAGCCGGAGCGGTAACAACGTGGAGATCCAAGCGTTCAAGAAGGCGGCGCAGTACAACCGGTTCAAGGAGGCCATGAAGGCATACACGAACAAGCTCATGATCGGGATCACGACCGCCGGAGACAACGTCAACAGCTTTTGTTACCGGCGTCTGGAGTACGCCGTAAAGGTCACCGGCGGTCTGGTCGAGGACGACACCCTGTTCGCGTTCGTGGCGCGGGCTGATCAGGACGAGAACGGCGACTGCGATTATTTGGACCCGGTCCAGCACGAGAAGGCGAATCCGGGGTACGGCGTGACGATCCGGCCTGACGGCATCCTCGCGGAGGCACGGCAGGCGATGGCGGACCCGCAGCAGCGAAAGGACTTCCTGAGCAGATCGCTGAACATCTACACCAGTGCCGTCAAGGCGTGGTTCGATATCGAGGAATTCCGCCGTTCTGACGGCAAGTACACGTGGACCCTCGACGAGCTGGCGCGGCTGCCGATCGACTGGTACGGAGGCGCGGATCTCTCGCGCTGCTACGACCTGACGGCGGCCTGTCTGTACGGCTGCTTCGACGGCGTCGACATCTGCATCACGCACGGGTTCTTCCCCGTGACGCAGGCGGCGCGGAAAGCGGACGAGGACGGGATCCCTCTCTTCGGCTGGCAGGAGGACGGCTGGCTGACGATCTGCAACTCGCCGACAGTCAACATGGGGGACGTTGTGCAATGGTTCAAGGATATGCGGGCCCGCGGCTTCAGGATCGCGCAGGTGGGACATGACCGGAAGTTCGCCGGGGAAGAGTATTTCCCGCTGATGCGGAAGGCGGGCTTCTCCGTGATCGACCAGCCGCAGTATTTCTATCAGAAAAGCCAAGGGTTCAGGCACATCGAGAAGGCCGTCAAGGACGGCAATTTTTATTATTTACACAGCGAGGCCTATGAGTACTGCGTCGGCAACGTGGCAGGCGTCGAGAAGACGGATGACGCGGTGCAGTACGAGAAAGTCCAGCAGGACCAGCGCATCGACCTGTTCGACGCGTCGGTCTTCGCCTGTCTCAGGATGATCGAGGCCGGGGCAAAAAGCAAAAAAGCGAGAGCGTGGTGGGGTGAATCATGACGCAGATGAGACGGCGCAGGGCTGCTGGTCCTGCGCGAGAGAAAAGAGCGGCGCCGGGCGTGCAGCTGCAAGCGGGAGGGATCGCGTTCGTTCTGGACGACGACTTCGGCGACCTGACCTGCGGGCAGTACGTCCGGCTCGCCGACAACCCGGAGATCATGACGGCGTGCCTGAGGATCGCGGAGCTGATCGGCTCCATGACGATCTACCTGATGAGCAACACCGATCAGGGGGACGTTCGGATCGTCAACGAGCTGAGCCGGTCGATCGATATCGAGCCCTGCGGGACGATGACGCGCACGCAGTGGATGACTGCGATCGTGATGAATCTGCTGCTATACGGTGACGGGAACTCAGTCGTGGTGCCGCACACATACGAAGGGCTGCTCCGGAGCCTCGAACCGATCGCGGCCTCGCGGGTGAGCTTCGAGGCTGCGCCGGGATCCTACAGGGACTATAAGATCCTGATCGACGGCAAGGCGCGGGACCCGCAGAGCCTGATCCATATCGCCTACAACCCGGACCAGACCTATCCGTGGAAAGGAAAAGGCGTGACGGTGTGCCTGCGGGATATCGCGCAGAACCTGAAGCAGGCGGCGGCGACGGAGAGGGCCTTCATGGCGTCCGAGTGGAAGCCGTCGATCATCGTCAAGGTAGACGGCCTGACGGATGAGTTCGCGAGCCCTGAGGGCCGTCAGAAGCTGCTTGAGAGCTACGTCAAACCGAGCCGCACCGGCGAGCCCTGGCTGATCCCGGCGGAGCAGTTCTCCGTCGAGCAGGTCAGGCCGCTGAGCCTCAACGACCTTGCCATCAAGGACGGCGTCGAGCTCGACAAGCGGACGGTCGCCAGCGTGATCGGCGTTCCGGCGTTTCTGCTGGGAGTCGGGACTTATAACCAGCAGGAATGGAACAATTTTGTGCAGACGAAAGTCCGCAGCATCGTCCTGCTGGTGCAGCAGGCGCTCACGCGGGCGCTGATCGTCTCGCCGAAGTGGTACCTCCAGATGAACTTCTGGAGCCTGCTGGACTACGACCTCGCCACCACCTCGCAGATCCTTCTGGCGGGTGCGGACCGCGGGTACGTGTCGGGTGATGAATGGCGGGAAAGACTGCATATGTCTCCTGCCGGGCTTTCCGACTACAAAATCCTTGAAAACTATATTCCGTATGAAGACTCAGGAAAACAGAAAAAGCTTATTCAGGAGGAGTCGTGATGGCGAGACGGGTCGATATGACCGGGCAAAAGTTCGGACGGCTCGAGGTCATATCGTTTGCTGGCGTTGGTTCGGAGAATCGCGCCATGTGGCTTTGCCGGTGTGAGTGCGGCAATGAAATAACCACGCGAGGGAAAGATCTCCGGCAGGGGAAAGTGAACAGCTGCGGCTGCATGAGAAAAGAACACTGCAGCCAAAGGATGACAAGACTCAACACGAAGCACGGTTATAGGAACACGCGTCTGTATGTGGTTTGGACCGACATGAGAAGTCGCGTTATGAACCCGAAAAATAAAAGCTTCGCGTGTTATGGCGGGCGCGGGATAAAAATCTGCGAGGAGTGGATGGATTTTCAGAACTTCCACGACTGGGCCTATCGCGCCGGTTATGACGAGAATGCCCCGTACGGTAAGTGCACGATCGACCGGATCGACGTCAACGGGAACTATGAGCCGAGCAACTGCCGGTGGGTCGATATGAAAGTCCAAGCGAACAACCGCAGACCGATAGCGGCAAAAACATGAAGCCCGATCCGCTGGCGTGCCCGTATGCCGAATACGCGGACGGGATGAAGATCGACTGCGGCCTGATGGGCGGGCGCTGCGGCCATCAGCGTTTTAAGCCCTGCGTCGGTTGGTGGGTGCTGACGGATCAGGCGAGGGACTGCACCATCAGAAAGGACGCAAAGCCGAGAGGAGGAAACACAGATGCATAGTAACGATCCAGAGAGAATCTACCGAGAGGTCCGCACGGTGCGGACCAATTTCCAGACCAGAGAAGACGGCGGCGAGCGGCACCTCGTCGGGTATTTTGCCGTCTTCAATTCTGATTACGAGATCGCACCGGGCATGACGGAGAGCATCGCGCCCGGTGCTTTTTCGCGGACACTTTCAGGGGACGTCCGCGCACTGACGAACCACGACTCCACGCTGGTGATGGGCAGAACGACAGCTCACACCCTCACGCTGGCGGAGGACGCGCACGGGCTGTTCGGCGACATTCTGATCAATCCGAACGATCAGGACGCCGTGAACACCTGGGAGCGCGTGCAGCGCGGCGACGTCGATCAGTGTTCGATTGGGTTCGAAATCGTCGACGAGGAAACCGAATTCCGCGACGACGGCTCCGTACACTGGACGATCAAGGAAGTCATCCTGTATGAAGTGTCCGTTTGCACGTTCCCCGCTTATAAGGAGACCAACGTGGCGGCCCGTTCCGCGGAGCGCGACGCCATCAAGGCCCGGCAGCTGGAGGCGTGGAAGATCAAAGCGAAAGCAAGACTGAAAGGAGTGGTCGAAAATGCTTAAAGCGCTGCTGCTTAAGAAGCAGATCGACAACGCGAAGCGAGACCTCGAGGCCCTGAGGGCTAAGAACGCCGACTTCGATCGCCGCGAGCAGGAGCTCACCGCAGCCATCGACGAGGTGGAGACGGACGAGCAGCGCAGCGAGGTCGACGAGCTGATCGGCGCGTTCGACGCGGAGAAGACCGAGCACGAGAGCGCCGTCAAGGAGCTCGAGAGGAGTGTCGAGCAGCTCGAGGCCGACCTCGCGGCGGAGGAGGCCGCGCAGGATACCGAACCCGCCAAGGAGGAGACTCCGGCGGACGACAACAAAGACGAAACAAGAAAGGATGAGAAACGCATGAACAAACACCTGAACGCGAGACAGCGCGCCTTCGGCGACATGACCCGCGCCGAGATCAGCGAGATGATGGAGCGCAGCGACGTCAAGGACTGGCTCGGCAGCGTCCGCAGCGTGCTGCGCCACGAGACCCGCGCCATCAACAACGTGGGCCTCACGATCCCCGAGGTATTCCTCGGCCTCCTGAGGGAGAACGAGCTGAAATACTCCAAACTGTACAGACACGTCACCGTCAGCCGCGTCGGCGGCGAGGGCCGCGTGCTGATCACCGGCGAGATCCCCGAGGCGGTATGGACAGAGTGCTGCGCGAACCTCAACGAGCTCTCCATCACCTTCTATCAGGATTCCTTCGGCTGCTGGAAGCTCGGCGGATTCTTCACGGTCTGCAACGCGAACCTTGAGGACAGCGACGTCGACCTGACGGCTGAGATCCTGAGCGCCCTCGGGCAGTCGATCGGGTACACCGATGACAAGACCATCCTGTACGGCACCGGCGCGAATATGCCCCTCGGCATCGTGCCGAGACTGGCGCAGACCTCGCAGCCTGCAGGTTATCCCGCCACGGCGCGTCCGTGGGTGGACCTGCACACATCCAACGTGGTGACGATCGCGAACACCTACACCGGCCTCGCGCTGTTCCAGCAGCTCGCTCTGGCTGCCGGTAAAGCCAAGGGCGCGTACGCTCGCGGCGAGAAGGTATGGGCCATGAACGAAACGACCTACGGCAAGATCGTGGCGAACGCCATGAGCATCGACGCTTCCGGCGCGATCGCCTCCGGCGTGAACGGCACCATGCCCGTCATCGGCGGCGTCATCGAGGTGCTGCCCGAGTCCATCATCCCGACCGACAACATCATCGTCGGCTACCTCGACCTCTATCGGATGGTCGAGCGTGCGGGCGAGAAGTACGCCTCCTCCGAGCACTTCCGCTTCCTCTCGGATCAGACCGTCTTCAAGGGCACCGTCAGATGGGACGGCAAGCCCGTGATCGCCGAGGCGTTCGTCCTGATCGGCATCGACGGCACGAACCCGACGACCTCCGCGGCGTTTGCTGCTGACGGCGCGAACACGCCCACGAGCCTCGTCCTTCCCGCGACCGCGACCGTGGCCGCCGGATCCACGCTGAAGCTGATCCCGACGGTGAACCCCTACGGCGTTGACGCTGGCATCACTTGGGCCTCCGCGACGACCGCCAAGGCGACCGTCGACGCGAACGGCGTCGTGACCGGCGTGGCTGCGGGCACCTCCGTGATCACCGCGACGACCGCCAACGGCCTGACGGCCTCTTGCACGGTGACCGTCACGGGGTAACGCCTCCCGGCGCAGAGCCCATCGTCGGGCAGGGTAAAGTGGGAGCCGCCATCCTCGGCGGCTCCTGATCAGGGCAAACAGGAAGGCGGTGAAACAAAATGAGCTATACAAAGAACAGTTGGTCCACCGGGGACACGATCACGGCGGAGAAGCTCAACCACCTCGAGCGGGGAGTCTACGACGCGAGCGAGGGCGCGGGCGGGCCCGTCAGGGTGCCGTTTACCGTCGAGGTCGACGCGCAGGGGCACCTGACAGCGACTACGACCGCGGAGATCGGGACCGTCATGGCGGCGGTCACCGCGGGGAAGCAGGTGGTCGCGGACGTCACCTCGCCGTCCGGCGTGATCTACCACGCAAGCCTGACGGCGCACAACTCGACGCACCTCATCTTCGACGTGATAACACAGGAGGACACCGACGTGATGACCGCGACTCTCTACCACATAGGATGGACTACCGGAGAAGTCGCCTTTGCGATGAACGCGATCTCGCTGAACTGAGGGGGCGATCATTATGCTGCAAATGCTTAAAATCGACCTCGGGATCACCGGAACGGCGTACGACGACCGGCTTCTTCAGATCCTGACGGCAGCCGCGCAAATGATCACCCGCGAGGGCGTGACCCTAACGGATTCCGTCGAGGACCAGCAGCTGCAGGTCGCCTACGCGGCTTGGCTTTGGCGCCGACGCGATTCCGGACAGGGAATGCCGCGGATGCTTCGGTGGTTGCTTAACAACCGCCTTTTTTCTGAGAAAGCGGGGCGGGCCTGATGGACGCGGTGATCAAGCTGCTCGGGCCCGCAGGGTACGAGCAGGACGCCGCCGGGATTCGCAGGCCCGTGCCGGGCGAGGGCCGTCAGGTCTTCGCGAAGGTATGGAGCGTGACGCGGTCGGAGTTCTTCGAGGCGGGCCGGGCCGGGTACAAGCCCGAGCTCGTCTTCTCCGTCTGGGCGGAGGACTACGGCGGCGAGGGCGTGATCGAGTACAACGATGCGACCTACGCCGTGTACCGGACCTTCCGCAGGCAGGAGGGAGACGGCAGCGACTATATCGAACTCTACGCGGAAAGGAAGGCGGGCACTGATGGCAAAGGCAATCGGACTTGACGGGCTCGCCGAAGCGATCAGCGAGATCCTTGAAGATTATCAGACCGAGATCCAGCGCGGGACGAAAGAGTGCGTGCAGAAGGTGGCGAAGGCAGGCGCTCGAGCGCTGAAAAAGACCTCGCCGCAGAGAACCGGCAAGTACGCCGCCGGGTGGAAAACCAAAGTCAAAGAGGGGCGCCTCTACACGACGGCGCGGATCTACAACGGCAGAAAGCCCGGCCTCGTGCACCTGCTGGAACACGGGCACGTCACGCGGAACGGCACCGGGCGGACCTACGACAGGACGCCAGAGCACGTCCACGTAAAGCCCGTCGAGGAGCAACTGATGGCAGACTTCGAACAGCAAATAGAGGTGGTGATCGGAGGATGACCAGAGCGGATATCCGCGACATGATAGCGGGGATCGGGCTCCCGTACGCCTACTACCAGTGGCACGACGACGATCCGGAGCGGCCTGATGGCCCTCCGTTCGTGTGTTTCTTTTTCGAGGGCGGCGAAGACCTTTACGCTGACGGCATCAACTACGCCAAAGTCGACCGGCTGATCGTCGAGCACTACTCCGACGAGCCGGACCTCGCGACGGATGACGCGATCGGCGAGATCCTCAACGAGCACGGTCTTACGTACCAGTGGGACCGGGAGTACATCCGGGACCAGAGAATGTGGCGCACCACCTTCGCGGCGGGCGTCAATATTGAAAAGGAGTGAAATCCAAATGGCGAAGAAAAAAGTCAAATTCAACATCCAGAACGCCCACTACGCGCTCCTGACGCGCAACGAGGAGACCGGCGCGATCAGCTACGGCACGCCGGTGGCGGTGCCGGGCTCCGTCAGCCTGTCGCTTGAGGTGGACGGCGATCAGGAGGTATTTTGGGCCGACGGCATCAAATACTACATCGACAACACCAACAGGGGCTATACGGGAGACTGGGAGCTCGCCTACATCACCGAAGCGATGCGGGCCGACATCCTGCAGGAGATCGCGGACACGACCGCGGTGAGCTTCGAGGTGCAGGAGACCGGCGAGCCCGTGGAGTTCGCCTTCGGATTCCAGATCGACGGCAACTACAATAGCACCCGCTTCTGGTTCTACGACTGCACGGCGCAGCGTCCGGGAATCGAGGCCTCCACGACCGAAGGCTCCAACACGCCGCAGACCGAGACTCTGTCGCTGACGTTTGCCGGTGAGCAGGTTAAGGAGAGCGACGACCGGCACTTTGTGCGGGGCCGTCTGGACTCCGACGTGACGGCGGGCGCGGCTACCTACGACGGCTGGTTTGATGCGGTGGTGACGCCGGGGACCTTCCCGACCTAAGCGCAGCGATCCCTGACGGGGGCGGGCGGTTTCGCTCGCTCCCTTTTTTCGGCTTTTTAAACACAGAAAGAGGACGAGAGGAAAAAACGTATGGAAAAGACCGTAAAGATCGACGGCAAGGAAGTAAAACTGAAGACGAGCGGGGCGCTTCCGCGGATCTACCGGAGGCTCCTCCGGCGTGAGATCTTCGAGGACGTCGCAAAGTTGAGCATGACCTCGATCGCGCTGGCGGATCCGGAGAGACCGGACCCGAGCAAAGAGGAACAGCTCAATGCGAACGAGATCATCGAGAACCTGACCTTCATCATGGCGAAGCACGCGGATCCATCCATGCCGGAGACGGTGGAGGAGTGGTTGGCCGGCTTCGAAGATGAGGCGGCGCTCAACGACCCCGAAGTGACCGGCGCGGTGATCGCGCTCTGGCTTCACGAGACGGAGACAACCAGCGCGGAGCGCAAAAAAAAAGACGAATCGACCGGAGCATGACGACCGGCCTTTACCTCCTGCGGGCTGTGCAGGCGGGCATCTCCGTCAGGGATCTGGAGCTCCTGAGCATTGGGATGGTTTTTGACGTCCTGACGGAGGGCGGAAACGACGGCGAGGAGTACGCGGAACTCGCTTCGCAGGAGGACATAGACAGACTGTAACAAGGCAGGTGATCCAATGGCAGACAGGATCAAGGGCATCACGATCAAGATCGGAGGCGACACCAGCGAACTGAACAAGGCGCTGGAAAAGACCGACGGGCAGCTGGAGAAGACGCAGACGGCCCTCAAGGACGTCAACAAGCTGCTCAAGATGGCCCCGGGCAATACCACCCTGCTGGCGCAGAAGCAAAAGGACCTGACGCAGGCGATCGACGGCACGAAGGACCGCTTGAAGCAGCTGCGGACCGCGGAGGAACAGATGCGCGGCACTGATATGACGGAAGATCAGGCCCGTCAGTACGAGGCGCTCCAGCGGGAGATCATCGCGACCGAACAGAACCTCAAGCGGCTGGAGGACCAGATGCGGGACTTCGGCAGCGTCGGCGCTCAGAAGATCGCGGCGGTCGGCGACAAGGTCGAGGCTTTCGGCGGGAAGATCAAGAAGGCGGGAGAGGGGATCTCGAACGCCGGACAGGCTCTTCTGCCGGTTACGGCAGCCATCACGGCGATCGGCGCCGCGAGCGTGGCGGCGTGGAAGGACGTCGACGCGGGCGGGGACACGATCGCGAGGATGACGGGCGCGACCGGCGCGGAGCTGGAGGACCTGCAGCAGCGAATGAATGCGCTCGCAACGTCGATCCCGACCGACTTCGACACGGCAGGAAATGCCATCGGCGAGGTGGCGACGCGCTTCGACCTGACGGGGGACGCGCTGCAGGCGCTGTCAGAAAAGTACATCAAGTTCGCCGACGTCAACGGCTCAGATGTCACCGGCGCGATCGACGCGACGCAGAAAGCGATGGCGGCGTGGGCGATCACGACCGAGGACGCGGGCGGGTATCTGGACGCCCTGACGGCAGCAGCGCAGCAGACCGGCGTCAAAGTGGAGACGATCGCGGCGCAGGCGGCGACCAATGCGGCTGCTCTCAGGGAGGTCGGGATGAGCGCCTCCGACGCGGCGCTGTTCCTCGGGCAGCTGGAAAAGAACGGCGTGGACGCCTCCGGCGCGATGGCCGGCCTAAAAAAGGCGTACGCAAACGCGCTGAAAAACGGCAAGGACCTCAAGACGCAGCTCGGCGAGCTGGAAGCGGGGCTTCGCAACGAAGCCACCAGAGCGGACGCCTCCGCGGAGGCGATCGAGCTCTTCGGGGCGAAGTCGGGTGCTGCTCTGGCGGACGCGATCGCCACGGGGCGGCTGAGCTTTGAGCAGCTCGGTACGACCCTGACGGACTTCGCGGGCCGCACTGAGGAGACCTTCGACGCGACGCTGGACCCGCTCGATAAGATGCAGAGCACCATGAACGAGCTCAAGCTCGCGGGGGCGGATCTCGTCAACGCGATGGGGCCCGTGATCAAGGACGTTCTCGGCGAGGCGTCGGACGCCATCAAAAAGCTGACGAGCTGGCTCGGAAAGCTGACGGACGAGCAGAAGCAGGGCATCGTCAAGGCGGCTGCCTTCGCGGCTGCGCTCGGGCCCGGTCTGATCGCGATCGGAAAGACCGTCAGCGCGGTCGGGTCCCTCGTTGAGGTCGGCGGAAAGGCGCTCAAGCTCGCGCCGAAGATCGTCTCAGGATTGAAGGGGCTGAAGGGCGTCCTGACGGGGATCAAGACGGCGATTTCCGGTCTCAGCGCGGGCGCGGTTGGAGCGACTGCTGCGATCGGAGCTCTTGTGACGGTCGCGGCGATTTTTTACAAGAAGCGGCAGGACGAGATCCAAGCGACCTACGGCCTGACGGACGCGCAGAAGGAATACGTCGACCAAGTGAAAGCGGAGCATGAGGCGTTCACCGCTGCGGAGGCTGCTCGACGTGAAAACCTGCAGGGCATCGACAGCGAGATCAACTACTATCGCGAGCTATGGAAAGAGCTCCAGAGCCTCGTCGATGCGAATGGCAATGTGAAAGCTGGATATGAGGACCGCGCAGCCGTGATCGCAAACATCCTCAACACGAACCTCGGCACCGAGATCGAGCTTACTGGGAACGCGATCACGAACTACGACAAAATCGCGAAGAGCATCGAGGACGTGATCCAAAAGAAGCGTGTCCTCGCTTACCTGCAGGCGAACGAGGCCGACTATAACGCAGCGGTCGCCGGTATCACGAAGAAGCAGCAGGAATACGCGAATGCGATCGCCGCGACAAAAGCCGCAGAGGAAAAGCTCGCAGACGCAGAGGCAGCCTTTACGGCCTTGAGGAGTCAGGGCGTGATGAACCCGATCCAATGGTTCCAAGAAAAATCCGCGGTCGATGAGGCCCGCAAAAGCTACGAGGAACTTAAACAGGCTGAGCAGGATATCGCGACCGAGTACGCGCAGATGCAGACGACTATCAGCAACACCAAGGCCCTGATGGAGGCGGCGGAGAGCGGAAAGAATCTCGAGATCGCGCTGCAGAACGTGGCGACAGGATTCATGACGGCAGGAACGGCGACGCGGGAAATGCTCCAGCAGCAGCTGGCGGACCTCGAATCGACCTACGCGAACATGGAAGCAGCGGCGCAGAGCGGCGCGATCCAGATCAGCGACGCGCAGCTTACCGCGACGGCGGGGCTTGTGGAACGTGCAAGGGCTGAACTCGCGAAGGCTGGCGAAGAGGGAACGACGGCAGGCCAGCAGGTCGACGCGAACGTCGCAGCCGGGATCGATGCGAACGCAGGCGTCGTTAGCTCTGCTGCGCAGGGCATGATGGATGCGGCGGCGAATGGGATCACGCTGAACAGCAGGGCGGTGCAGGACGCGGTCGGGAAGCTCGGCACGGACACGGTCCAAACGCTCGGTCAGGCCGTTCCGAAGATCGGCGCAAAAGGCACCGAGGGCGGGCAGGCGTACGCCAAGGGCATCGGCGATCAGGCGGGGCCGGTGGGAGCGGCGGCTGCCACCCTGACGGTCTCCGCGGTCAGCGGCCTCGGGAACGGTCAGTACGAGGCGGGCTGGTCACGCGGCAACAACTACGGACTCGGCCTCGCGAACGGGATTCGAGCATCCATCCCGCTTGTCACCTCCGCATCGGAGGCGCTGGCAGCGGCGGCACCGAAGACCACCAGCGGCGTGCTGCGCGAGCGGTCTCCCTCCCGCGTGGCCATTGAGCAGGGCGGTTACTGGGGCGAGGGGCTCGCCATCGGCATGATGGACGAGCTCGGCGGCGTGATCAAGGCCAGCAGGGCGCTGGCGGGTGCGGTAGCTTCCGGGACGCCCGCGGCGATGCAGTACGGGCCGGGGTCGGCTCCTGCTGCCGCGCTGGCGGCTCAGACCGCTCCGGCGGTGACCGTGACGGCACCGACCGACGCGGCGGTGCTGCGGGCGGTGCAGGCGGTCCTCGGGAAGATGGACACGCTCTCCGTCGGGATCCGGAACGCCGGGCAGGTGATGGACACGGTCACGAGCGGCGTTAACCGGCGGCTCGGCAGAATCTCAACTCTTGAAGGAAGCGGGGTGATCTGATGGCGATAACGACGGCAAGAGTCGGGCAGGCGATCGTAGACATGGCGCAGGCCGGCGACAGCAGCTCGGTGCGGCGACGCAGACCGCGCCTGAAGATGCACGGCGTCACCTTTGCGCCGGTCAGCATGGACGGCACCGACATAGCCCGCGAGGGGTGGCACACCTACCTCGACTGGGACCTGGTCCCGGGCCCCGGAAAGATCCCCACGGTTCCCATGCCGGACGACAACACACCGACCGTCACGATCCCGAACGCGCTGTACATTCCGGAGCTGCGCCTGACGGCGGCCTCCGGTGGTCTCGCATCCTTCGGGATGCGGTCGGGCTCGTGGGAGTTCAGGCCGAGGAGAACGGGGCTCTGGTCTCGGCGATTCTCGGACGCGGCGAACAAGGTCAACGGCAGCCTGGTCAAGTGCGTGCTGGACGATGATCCCGGTTTTTATTATGTCGGCACCGTTCTGGTGCGCTCGTGGGAGATCGGCGACATGACCAGCACCGTCACTGTGGACTATAGCTTTTACCCGTACAAGTACGAGCTGAGCGACGGCCTGCAGCCGTGGCTCTGGGATCCGTTCAGCTTCGTGGACGGCGTGATCCGGAAATACGGAAACATCACCGTCAGCGGCACCGAGCAGCTGGTGATCCACGGACGCGAAATGCCAGCGATCCCGGACTTCTATCCGGTCACGGGCGGCACCGGTCTGACGGTCACCTGCAACGGGCAGACGTGGCAGCTCTGGGCCGTCAAAAATGGCACGAAGTATGACGGAGTTCACGCGGGCCTAACCGGCTACACAACGCAAGCGGGTGTGGTCTACGACCCCGAGACGGGGCGCTTCACCGTCGCCGACCTGATCCTCGCTGACGGCGACCACACGCTGACCTTCGCGGGCACCGGGACCGTCAGCGTCGCGTATAGAGGAGGCCGTCTATGATACAGATCTACACGACCGGCGGACTCCTATACGACCCGCGCCTCGCGGACCCGATCCACCGGCTCTATCTCGCCGAGGCGAAGATGGAGCTCGCCCTGAACAAGGCGGGCGGGTTGACCGTCACGGTTCCGGAGCTGAACCCGCAGTACGGAACCATGACGGCTCCGGTCTCGGAGATTTGGGTCCTGCAGGACGGCGTCGAGATCTTCCGTGGGCGGGTGCGCGAGGTCCATGAGGATCTCAACGGCCTGCAGGAGGTGGTCGCCGAAGGACTCAAGGCGTACCTCCGCGACGAGCAGCTGCGGCCTTATAAGCCGGAGACCTACGGCTCGACGGTCTATGGATGGCTCGCGATGGCGGTGAACACCTATAACACCCAGCGCCATGGGCGCGACTTCATCCCGTTCTCGGTCGGCGTGGTCGAAGCGCAGGCGATCGATATCGAAGGGAAGGACTACAAGAACATCCTCGACGCCATCGACAACGACTTTCTGAAGGCTGTCGGGGGATATCTCCACGTCTCAAGACTGCACGGCGAGAACGTGATCAGCTGGAGCCTGACGAGCGGACCGATCAGCGAGCAGAGGATCGCCTACGGCGTCAACCTGACGGGCTACAAGCGAGACGACAACGCGGGCGATCTGTTCACGGCGGTGATCCCGCTTGGAAAGTCTGACGGCGACAACGGAAAGATGACGATCAAGACGGTGAACGCCGGTTCCGATATGCTGGTAGACGCGACCGCAGCGGCCCGCGATGGGCTGATCGTCAAGGTCGTCGATCACAGCGACATCGAAGACGAACAGGCCCTGAAAGCCGCCGGTCTGGAGGATCTCGCCGGGGCTGGCCGTCAGGCAGTCAGCATCGAAGCGTCAGCGGTCGACCTCGCGGACGCGGGTGTGGACGTCGGGCGGCTTCGGCTCGGGCATCGGAACCCGGTGCAGCTGACGCGGGGAGGATCTGAGCAGATTCTTCCGATCAGCAAGATCTCGGTCGACCTGATCGACCCGGGCAGCGGGCGGTACACGTTCTCGCAGCAGTATCAAACGCTCACACAGCAGCAGCGGGCGACCGCTTCGACCGCAAGCGCCGCAGCTGAGACGGCGGCGAACGCGGCGACGACTCAGAGCGTCGCGCAGCAGATCCAGCAGAGCGAGCAGAAATACGTTGACTGGATCGCCGAGACCGGAACGACGGACGGCTGGAACTGGCGACGCTGGAACTCCGGCGCGGTGGAAGCGTGGACGGTGCGGTCCGTCACGATGGGCGCGGCGGCGCCGTACGGGACTGCGCTGGAGGCTGCCGAGGGGACGATCACGCTGCCGATCTCTTTCCAGCTCGGCTCTGTTCTGACGGCGAACGTGAGCGACGCCTCGACCGCGGTGGTATGCGCCGTCAGACAGACGGGGGCGACAGTTGCGACAGTTTCGATCGCGGCTCCGACAGTTTCGGCGGCGTACACCGTCTCCGTCACGGTGCGCGGGCAAAAGGAGGTGGTCTGATGGGCATCGGCCAAATCGCCGGACTGATCACCGGCGTGGCTGCCGCGATAGTCGTTCTCTGGAAGGCGATCGTCTGGGCGCAGCGGATCGTCGAGGGCGTTCGGTGCCTTTTGCGATCCCAAATGCTGAACACGTACTACGATCACAAGGACGACGGAACGATCCGGCAGTTTGAAATGGAGAACTTCAAAAAGAACTACGCAGCGTACAAAGCGCTGCACGGGAATTCGTTTATTGATCAGATCAACGAAAAGATGAAAGATTGGGAAATCAACACATAGAGAGGTGGAACTTATGAGCGTAGACTTTTCGGCTATCATCGAAAATTTTCTGACTGCTGAGCTCGGCGAGGAGGTCAGGGACTCTCTGGTGGCGATCGCCGAGGCGCTGCAGTCGGCGATCAACAGTCAACTGCAGACCGTCACCGGGGATCTGACGGATCCCAGCGTGAACGCCGCGGCACGGGCGATAACTGTAGGAAATATTCTTTATGGCGGAATCGACCACACGGCGAAAACACCGAGGATTACGCAGTTTTGGACGCCTACGGGAACCTATAGCATTAACGATATGCCGCCCAACAGCCGGACGTTCAGCGCCGCGAGCGCCTGTAAGAACGCGGCGTTGCCGGAGGAAACGGCCGAGCATAACGTCGTCATTGACAAAATCGCGGTCAATTCCGGCGGAAACGTTTCGAAGATTGTGCTGACGGACCGGACGACCTACAGGCAGTGGACGACGTTTCACAGTAAGGACAGTACAGCGGATCCGCCGACATATTCTCTCGGGCGGTGGCTGCAGATCGCCGACGGAACAGATCTGACCAAGTGTTTCTACCGATACGGTACACTTGCGCCTACAGGCAGCGAGACATCCGTGGATCTTGACGACGTTGTCGATTTCGGACTGTTTGTCCTATCGACCGACTACACTTATACCCACGCCCCGAGCGAGTATAGCGGAACTGGATACTTGCTTTCCATCAGTCACACCCCCAACATTAAGCTGCAAGTTTTGTTCGACGCATACTTCGTGAAAACCGAAACCGTGCAAGGAATACCAAAAAAAGGACCGTATGTTCGCTATTCTCACGCCCGCAACGGCGTGGTTGAGTGGTCTGCATGGGCCTGCCAGCCTGACCCGACCACGATATTGTGTTCTCACGGAGTGCTTCCGGCTAATAGCGATTTGAATCAAATTTTTGAATCGGGAGTGTGGACTCTTAACTCTGGCGTAAGTTATACAAATTTGCCAGCGATCTTCATCAAGCGCGGGTATTTATTCTCTTACAGCGTTTCAAACGATGTTGGTTTTCAATTGTTTTTCGATTCGAACTTCGACGGAACAACAGGAGACGTGTTAAATGCATCGCCTTATGTACGCTACAGAAGACACGCGGCTGGTGACACAAGTTACAGGTGGTCTAACTGGACTCGCCTGTTTAACTCTGAAGCCACATCCACCAGTCTCATCAAAGGCAACACCGGCAATGCGTCCATCGTGTGCGCGAAAGAACATCGGTACAGCGACGGGTCCGATCCCGTGACGGAATGCTATCTATTAGAAGAGGCTGGCACTAATCGCTTCTATCTGTCGGAAGACCTGAGAACAAAAACATACGCATTTACGTTCGACGGAGATACCAAGAACTATAGGTTCGGCTTCCGTGCGAACGGTGATATTATCGCCGTGCGAATCGCGAGCACTCTGCCAACAGCGGTAGGCGTAGACGTGACTGACTACCATACGTTTTCAGACAGCACCCGCATGGATCCATATGTTTTCCTCGCGTCCGAGGGCTATAGCAGCCAGCACCTTGTTGAGGTTTCTGCGACAGGGGGCAGATGCAAAAACGACGCGGATTATGGTGTGAGTTATACGCCGACCGGCATTAAACCCTGCGGATGGCTTGGAAACGGCGGCTACTGCGTCCTGCCAAACGGCGACACGGTCTTCTGCGAGTACACGCGCTACACGACCAAGTCATCGAACGTATGGCGGATCGCCGGAAACGCTGATATTCTGAATCCGGCGTCGTGGACCGTCGTACTGTCGTTTATGGTCACGGCCGTTTCAAATGAGTCAGAGCATGGTTTTAAGCATTGCCATGCGGTGCAGCATGATCCGTATGCTGGTATCGTGTATATGTCCACGGGCGATAATCCCGTGCCGGTAAACAACTTCCCTGATTCCGAGAGTCCCTATTGGCCGAATGGCGATTCCTGCGCCGCATCGTGCTGGGCATCGTCCGACAACGGAGCGAACTGGAGCAAGATAGGGACTACAGCGGAGAAGTACTGGCGCTTCCTGAACATGATCTTCACGCCTGACTGGGTATACTGGGCCACAGATACAACCAATGCGAATCTCCACTATCTGTTTAAGTGCCAACGGGGGCAGGATGGTGTGATAGACTGCCATGCTGACAACTCAGGGATCGTCGAGCTCAAAAAAATCGACGTTGTACCATATGCAAAGGTCGCTACTTATGGAATCGCGTATTCGCCGGAGAATGAGGCTCTGGTTTTGCTCGACCGTGCCGACCTCATCGATGACGCCGAAAACTTCCTGTCTGCTGGAATGCCTTTAAGAGCATATGATCTTGCGTCCGGCGATATCGTTGAGGTATGCCGTCTGTACCCCGTCGATAACGACATATACAGACGGCCCGGATTCAGGACTCTTCATTCAGACTTTATGCCGGACGGTGGAATCATCAATCTTGGATTTGGTTACAACACAACAGGTTTCAACACGAGAAACGACATGAGGTTATTCGACAACACGGCTGGGGCGACGACTCTTGTTAAATCAATAAACAACCTTTACATTAGGATCTATCGCGACGCAGCAGGAACGCTCAAATCAACTATCGGCACATATTACTTATAAGGAGGCAAGCAATGATCGATTGGAAACGCAAGCTCACAAGCCGCAAGTTCTGGGCGGCGGTGTGCGGGTTCGTCTCGATGCTCATCATCGCGATCGGCAAAGACGGAGAGACTGCGAAAACGGTGACCGCGCTGATCATGGCGGGCGGCAGCCTGATCGCCTACATCATCGGCGAGGGCCTCGCCGACAGCGCCGGGGCTGCGGCTGCATCACATGACGAAATCGAAGAATCAGAAAAGGAGGATGAACCGTGAACGAAAAAAAAGAGACCATCACCGAGGCGGAGATCTTCGAGCCGGAACAGACTCAGGCGGTGTTCGGCGCTGAGACCATCGACGAGCTGACCGGCGGGAAGGGGGACGAAGACGATGGCTAAGTACACCGACAGCCCGCTCGTCAACTACACGCGGATCTCGCCCTGCAACAGCGGGACCAGGACACACAAGATCGACCGGATCACGCCGCACTGCGTGGTCGGGCAGGCCTCCGTCGAGGGGCTGGGCGAGTGGTTCCAGAGCAGGATCCGCGAGACCGCTCCGAACTACGGCATCGGCGCGGACGGACGCGTCGGGCTCTATGTCCACGAATCGGACCGCAGCTGGTGCAGCTCCTCGAACGCCAACGATCAGAGGGCGGTGACCATCGAGTGCGCGAGCGACGCGGAGTCCCCGTACGCCTTCAGACGGATCGTTTACGACAAGCTGATCGCGCTGATCGTCGACATCTGCCAGCGGAACGGCATCACCCGGCTGCTCTGGCTCGGCAGCAAGGACAAGACCCTCTCCTACGAGCCGAAGACCGGCGAGGCCGTCCTGACGGCGCACTGCTGGTTCGCCAACAAAGCCTGCCCGGGCCCGTGGCTCCTGTCGCGCTACGGCGAGATCGCCGAGACCGTCACCAAACGCCTGCAGGGCGGTGCGGCTCCCTCCGGAACGCTTTTCCGTGTGCAGGTCGGCGCGTTCGGAAACAAGGCGAACGCCGACGCTTTCGCGAAGCAGGTCAGCGAGAAGGGCTTTCCCACGATCGTCCGAGAGGAGGCCGGGCCAGACGGTAAAGCCATTTACCGCGTCCAGTGTGGCGCGTTCTCCGTCAGAGGGAACGCTGTCGCCTATGCCGACCGGCTCAAGGCTGCAGGCTTTGACGCGATCATCAAAGAGGTCCGGCGCTGATCGTCGGACCGGAACGAAACGGCCCTCCCTGATCCGGGGAGGGCTTATTTTTTTTTGTAAAAACGTAAACTTTTTTTTGCAATATAGTATTGACGAGGAAGACAACGATGGCGGGCTACAACGGATACAGCATGAGCAACAACGCGCTGGACGCGTACGCAAGCGGAGAGAAGCCGTGGAGCAGGTGGACGAAGACGGAGATCCTCGAAGCGATCGACGAGATTATCTCAGACGGCTTCACGCTCCCGGTCGATCGCAAGGCACTCGGGAAGGTTCCGGCGAAGCGGCTGAAGCAGCTGGTCCTCGGGCGGAGCAGCTGGCACCACACTTCAAGCTGGTATAACGCGACAGACTTCTACGAGGTTTCCGAGTCCAGGCTTGAGCGCCTGACGGACGCCGATCTGATCTCCACAGAAGCGGAGCCCCGTCAGGAAGAGGCGAAGCCGGAGCGGTGGGTGTGCGAGGTGCTGGAGTGGTCCGGCAGCCGGAAGCACCCGAAGGCGACGGCGGTCGAGGTCGAGGGCGAGATCCGCGGCAACTGGCTGCACCTCGACGATGGAAGCAAAAAGAGCGTGACGGCGCGCGGCTTCCGCAAGATCAGGAGGACGGCATGACGCAGGCATTCATCCGAGACGTCAGCGCGGATCTCGGCATCCCGGTCCCGCAGGTGGTCCACCGTGACCGCCTGCTGACCGGTACCATGCTGGCGATGATCAGCAGCGACGGCACCGAGCTGGTGCTCAAACGGAACGCGCCGAAGGGACCGGATCTGTACTTCTCGATCGCGCACGAGCTCCGGCACGGCTGGCAGATCGCGCACCCGGAGCTCGGCCTGATGGCCGGATACAAAGACCGCAGCGAGTGCAGCGGCATCGAGGAGTACAACCTGCAGGCCGCGGAGCTTGACGCAAACGCCTACGCTGCCATCGTCATGGAGCGCGATTTCGGCCTGAAGGCGCTGTTCCAAGGCCTGCCGGAGACCGTCAGGAAGGCGATCCGCCGAAGGGCGTCCGAGATCAAGGCCTCTTCCGGTTGCTGACGCGTTGCTACAATATCGGCTCGAATCACTTATATATCAACGGGTTCCAAGTCCCTGCTAAGGGCGTAGGTCGGGTAACCGGCGCAGGAGTTCGAGTCTCCTCTTCTCCGCCAAAAAGAACCGCAGATCCTTGAAAAACCAAGGGTTTGCGGCTCTTTTTTTGCGCTTTATTCTCTTTTTGATCTTCTTTATAAAATCACTTAAAACCTGCTAAAACCGGCTAAAGCCGTTTCGCGTTGCTACACGGTTGCTACAAGGAACGGCGAAAAAATCACTTTCCGGGGCGACCGGAAAGCGCGGCGTTGAGGCGGTCGGCGTAGAGATCCTGATCCGGGTGGACGTACCGCTGTGTCGTGGTGATCTTCGCGTGGCGCATGATCTCTTTGATGATCGCGGCGGAGACGTTCTCGTCCGCCAGCGTGGTGGCGAGCGTGTGCCTGCAGGAGTATGGCCGGAGTTCCTTGATGGGACGGCAGCCGGTCCGTTTTTTCATCTCAGCGAAGGCGGAATAAAAGGCGGATTCATCCTGACGGTAGACGCGGTCCTCCGGATCCAGATCAGCGATCAGATCCTCCAGCACCGGCACGATGATCTCCGGCAGGACGATCGGCGTTTCCTTCCGCTTCTCGGTCTTCAGGCCGACGCCGGTGATGCGGCGCCGGTCGAGGTCCACCTGCCTGACTGTCAGGCGCCGGAGCTCGCCGGGCATCATGCCGGTATAGATCATCAGCAGGCAGTAACCGGTCCAGCGCTGGCCGTTCTGGTAATCGGCCCAGAGCGCCGAGACCTCGGCGGCGGTGAAGGGTTCGGTGTTCTTCTCAGCGAGATCCGGCAGCACGAGATACCTCGCCTTGTTCACGGTCAGCACCTCCTCGGCGATCCCGCGCTCAAAGATCAGGGAGAGCAGGTCGCGAATGTCCTTCGCGGGGTAGTAGGTGCTGACCGCGGCGTCCATCACGTTCTGCAGGTCCGTGATGCTCAGATCTGCGGCGCTGACGGCGTGGATCGGAGCGAGCCGGGCCCACGCGGTTCGGTAGTGGGTCTGCTTATCTCGGCTCAGTTTATCGAGATGCGGCTGGATCGCCTCATACAGCGCCGAGACGGTGCGAACCTCTGACGGGCGGAACCGGAGCTGCTCCAGATACTCGACGGCTGCCTTCCGAGTCGGGAAGCCCGCCTTCGTCCGCCGGACCGGGTTCCCTGCCGGATCTTTGCCGACCGTCACCGCGCAGCTCCACGTCGGCCCGCGCTTATACACGCTGCCGGTGCCGTTCGCCCGCTTCGCCCGTTTCGCCTTCTCGACGGTCTGCTTCTTCCCGCACCAGCAGCACCAGATGGAGCCGTCAGGAATATCTTTTTTGCATTTCACGCAATTCATGGTGCCCCTCCTTGACTTCATGCCGCCGGTCGTGGTATAATAAACTGACCGGCGGAAACGTTGGTTGTCTTCTTTCTTTGCATCCGGGTGTAGTGGGACATCCGGGTGCCTTTTTTTGTTTGACAATACTGCCTCTATGTGTTATTATGCTTATAAGGTTCATGAGTGATGGGGCCAACAGTAAGCCCTGAGGCGAGGTCGTTCTCGTCTCCCCGACGGTAATAACAAGGGTGTGCAGGTGCGAACCCTGCCCATGAGCCATGTAAGGTGCACGGTACGACATGCGAATGAGCACGTCCGACCCGTGCTTTTTTTTGTTTTAAAACTTTGTTAATGTGGGAATTTGGCTTGACTCTCAGAAGGTTCCGTCTTCGGAGGGGCTTTTTTATGCGTCGGGCTCCTTTTCTTCCACGTCCGTGCGGATATCGCACGGCGCCGGAACGAAACGTGAACAAACCACAGTCCGCCCCGAAAGGGCGGCTTTTTTAATACCCAACAGCAGCAACACCGTATTCGGCTTCTTGCTGTGAAAAACCATCGTAAAGAAGTTGTTCTATTAAACTGTTTTTTGCGAAGGACATTAAATCAAGATACTGCTTAGCCTTTAAGGCAGCCTGTTCCTTCCAATCTGCTCCACAATTATTGACGCCGTATTCAGCTTCCTCTTCAGAAAAGCCTTCATAAATCAATTGTTCTTTTAAGCCAGAACGCGAAAATGCCATTAAGGAAAGGTAATTCTTCGCTTTAGACAGTGCGTTTCTTTTTCCTAAAGTAATATCTGTACTTTCTTGAGACTCTGTTTCTTTTGTATTCTCATCAAAATGATTATCCTGAGATTCATCGTTTGAAATTACTATTCTCTTTATCGAGTTCAATGGAATGAGTGCAACAAAAGTATCATCATCTTTACCTGGAACATATTGAGTTGTGATTCCTTGCATTGTTTCTGTGTTTCCGGAAACAATGCTTTCCCATGACGCCGAGAATTGATCATAGCTTAAGTTTTGATAAAGGAATGCAGCAAAAGAGGCAAAAGCAACTTTTAGTTCATTGCTTCTTAAACTGTTTGAGGAAGAACGAATGTGAAGACTGACAAAGCTGTCGCTTTGTCTAAAAGTATAATGAATTGTATCAATAGTGCATTCATAGTTATCTGAGAAACAAAAGATAGGATAATTTGTGCCGATCGATTTTGCATCATCGGTTTCAATCAAATTGTGATTATCAATCAAAACACTTATAGCATTCGGCAAATCCTCTAATGATACTTTGTCGCCAAAAACATCGGCATTAGTTGATATAACTGTGTTTGAATAATCGTTAGGAGACTTTCCATTATCGGATTTTTCTGTATGATCTGGAAACAGTACAACAATTACGATTATTGCAGCAATCATAAATACGGAACAGAAAGAGATTGCTATAACTTTAATATGAGAGGTTTGTTTCGATGCTTCTGCTTTACTCTTTGCAACAGGCAATGATGAGTCAGAAGGTGATTCTTGATTATCATCAGGTAGAAGTTTATCAGCTG
>Ga0326513_10000422_pt1 | contig 35651 bp, 46 predicted proteins | sample 2_2465_0518_D_FD_203654 | JGI IMG/M metagenome (GOLD analysis project Ga0326513, IMG submission 203654) | Bovine rumen microbial communities from UC Davis, California, United States - 2_2465_0518 | ecosystem: Host-associated > Mammals > Digestive system > Stomach > Rumen | place: USA...
AAGAAGCTGAGCGATTATAAGATCATTCGGGCAAGGAAGCATGACGATAACGATTACCTGCTCACCGGCAAGCTGTTCTGTGGCTATTGCTGCGGCGCAATGGTGGGCTACTCCGGGACCGGTCACCTCGGCACCAAGTATTTTTACTATGCCTGCCAGACCCGCCGGACGCAGAGCTCCTGCGAAAAGTCGAACATCAAAAAAGACCTGATTGAGCAGGAAGTCACTCGCGCCGTTCTGGAGACCGTGCTGGACGATGACACAGTTGACTGGATCGTGGACAACCTGTTGGAGTTTGCGAAAAAATACAACGCGAAATCCAAACTCGCCACATACGAAAAACAGCTCAAGGGCACCAAGAAGCAAATCGACAATATTGTCCACGCGATTGAGATGGGCGTGATGACTGATGAAATCAAAGAGCGCATGGATGTGCTCCAGGCCGACAAGAACCGCCTGACTGGCCTGATCGCAATCGAGAAGGCGAATACCTTCAATGTTGACCGGGACCGCGTTACCGCCTACATTGAATCCGTGCGCAATGGCGATTACAGGGATCCGGAATTCCAGCGGATGATCATCCGGGACTTTGTCCGGGCTGTCTATCTGTACAAGGATTATTTCAAACTGTCCGTTGACTTCACCGGCGACAACAAGATGTTCGAGATTCGACTCATAAGCAAAGAAAACCCGGAATCCGAAGATTCCGGGCAATCTGCCGACTCCGATAGGGTTAGCGTAAGTCGGGAATGGTACACCATAGCCGACCATAATCTAACCTGCCACATCAAGAACCAGATCGCTCTTACAGCCTCCGGATTTGTCATTACCTGGTATTTTCCAGACAGATTGGTTTGTTAATTTTTAAGACCAGACGAATCGCGTCTTTTCGAGATGCGAAGCGTCTGGTCTTTTTGCGTGTAAACCTCCTGATTTCTGACAAATTCTGACAGAAACAGACAAATATCGACAGAGATTTACTCTCTGCTTGCGTTCCGAGGAATTTTGTCACAATCTTACAAACGCCAGACATCTGTGGAAATTTCTGGTAATATGACATCACAAGGAGGCAATGACATGTGTCGAGTAAGGTGGAACGTGAAGAAGTTCTGGATTGGCGAGCTGGATCTTCATCGCGTAGATTTGGCAGACATCACGGGCATACGCCCTGGCACCATCGGAGACATAATCAATGGCTTGAACAACAGCATCTCGCTTGAAGACCTCGGCAAGCTGTGCTATGCGACTCAGCGCGACATCGATGAATTGCTCACCGTTGAATGGGAGAGCGAAAAGCTGGAAGGCGATGCCAGAACCGAATTCATCATGAGCAATGTGATGCGCGTCCGCGAAGAGCGCTCCAGAGAGGCTGCCAAGCGTCGGGAGCGTGAAGAAGAGCAGCGGCGACTTGAAGAGGAGCGGCGGATACAAGAGGGTATCGACAAATACCTGCTGGAGCATGGCATTATCCTTGATGATAACAAGAATAGAACAGAATAGGACCTACATCTGCGGCTCTGGGCGTTTGTCCAGGGTCGCAGATTCTCTTTGACGGAACCCACAAACACGGGCCTGAAAGATTGTGTGTGTCTGGTATTCCAATATTGGGCAGAGTATGGCAATATGCGTACAACCCAAAGAAACACACAAGGAGGACACCGCAATGAAGCAAACCACAGTGAAAGCCGCTGAGCGGCCTTGCTACACCTTCGACCCGGCCTACGAGGGAGTTTCCAACGAAGCCCTCTACGCCGCCCTGTGCGCCGCCACGACGCCCCTGGAAGCCGGACTGAAAGAACTCCACTACCGCATGAAGCCCATCATCCTGAAGGCCAGCAAAGGCTTTCTGAACGCCTTCTCCTGGACGTTCGACGATGCCATGGGCGAAGCGCTGATCCTGCTCTGGGAGCTTGTGGTGAAGCAATCATTCAAGGACATCGGGAAAAGGTTCCACTGCTTCTTCATCAGCGCATGGCGGAACCGCCTCAATACGCTCTTTGCAAGGATTGTGGTGCGGGAACCGATTTACCTTGGCGACTGCAAGATCGGTATGAACAAGAACAAGCCGATTCTGGTGTGTGGCTACGGCTTCCACGAAAAGGCGAAGGAATACCGCGAAAAGAAATCCGCATGGGCGAAGGCCCAATACGACCGCAAGCTGGCTGCCGAAGGCAAGACACGGCAGGAAAAGAAGCCACCAATGACTGCCGAGGAAAAGCGCGAGCGCGCCAGAATCAGGGCTGCTGAGCGGTTCGCCGCCCTCACGCCGGAAGAGAAGCGGGCGAAGTACGACCGGGAAAATGCCGCCAGAAGGGCAAGGCGAGCAGCCATGACACCGGAAGAAAAGGCCGCATTGAATGAACGATACAACGGATACGCAAAGGCCAGAAAAGCGAGGGCAACCGCAGAATGAAAAAAGGCTCCGGGTCAATCGCCCGGAGCTTCTTTGTTCGCCTTTTTGAAAAGGTAGTTGATGTAATCCTGCGCGGCCTTCGGGTGTGCAACCAGGAGAGAATAGAGCGTAATCGTCGCCATCTTCCCGGGGTTTCGACTGAAGCTGGAGTCGATGGTCAGATCCTCATTCTCGAAACGGACAGTGCAACCAGCCCTTCGGCACTTGTCGATCAGCATCGTTACGTCAAGGCTGCTCTCAAACTCGAATATGGAATCGATGGTCACGCTGCCGCCCTTCTTGACCTCAATATCATCAATCCTCATTTTCCATCCTCCTGGGCAGCGTCGCTCTCGATCATGGGGATACCATCGCGTTCCAACTTTTCAAGGATAGCCTTGATGTAGAAGTCCTGCTTACTGTTGGCAATTCCTGCCTGTACCGCCAGCTCAGCGCGTTCGGGAAGGTGAAGCTCTTTCCTTGCCCTAAACCTAATGAAGTCTGTGTTTTCTTTCTGCCACTTGGCGATTGCCTCGATGTTCTGCTTTGCCACTAATTCCACCTCCTACACAATAGAATAGCATTTAGTTGCTCCTATTTCAATAGGTGCAACTAAATTTAACATAGATGAATAGGTGCAACTATTGACACATAGGTGCAACTATGCTATAATAGTAACTGTCAGGAGGGAAACCGAATGACAGAAAGGCGGGTGAGAAAGAGTGAATGAAATGACCGATTTCCAGTTCGTATCCATCATGAAGCTCATAAGAGCATTGCTCCAGCACATGAGCCTGGAAGAAGTTGAAGCCCTACTGACCGACATCATCGCAAGCAAAGAAAAGGGCGCTGACGCCAAGCCTGACAAACCGAACGTCAACGCCTAACCCCCACGACAGAGGTGCGGAACACCCGCCCCGCACCTCCTATTATACCAGAGTGCGGGTCAAAAAACAAGGAGGTAAATGCAATGAAAAACATCCAGATCATTCAGACCCGCCCGGAAATCAACAACGGCTGGGTGGTCAAGGCAGACACCAAGCGCTTCGGCGAAAACGAGACCATGTTCGAGGGCAGCTACGAAGAGTGCTGGAAGTACATCAAAGGCATCGCCGACATGACCGGCCGGAAATCGGTCAGCGTGATCGTGAACGGCAAGCGGGATGAGGTAACCCTCTGGCGAATCTCCGTGATCTACGACCTCACGGACATCTTCCCGAAGTTCTTCTTCCCGAACTTCATCCTGGACACCGACATCGAACAGCTCCATGAGTTGATTGATTGCTAATCCGACAACAACAAATCGCGCCGATGCCCGGCGGCTAAACCGGGCAGAAAGGATACCGCAATGAAGCAGATCAAAGTTGAGTGGTGCGAGAACTGGATCCGGGCGCAGTTCGCCAAGATGCCGGACTTCATCAATAAGGACTACGCGGGAATCTACACCCGCCTCTTCTGGGACAAGGCTGAGAAAGCCGGGCTGTACGTGCCGGGCACCTACGGCTCCCCGATGAGCAACGCGCTCATGAACCTCTGCATGGTCGTCGATGTTGTTGACGAGCAGGGCTACTGCAAGTATTCGGTTTTCAAGCTGAAGGGCTCGAAGCTGACCGAGAACGAAAGACTGATCGGATAATGAAAGGAGCGGAAACCATGACCAACGACGTCAAGAAACTGCGGGAGGAGCTCACCGCCGCACGGCGCAGGGCGACCGATACCGCGTATGAGCTGGCCGTCGCGAAAAGCACCAACGAGAAGCTCCGGAAGCAGGTGTGCGACCTGGACGAAGCGGTGTGCCACAAAGACAACGAGAACATGAAGCTGGAACAGGAACTCGCTCAAAAGGATTACGAAATCCTGAAGCTGAAGGCTATGCTGTTCGACATCATGCTCAAGGACAAGACCGCTGGATAACGAACCGAACGAGGGCGGCGGCAACGCTGCCCTGACCATAAAAAGGAGAGCAGCATGAAACTGGATGCAACACTGGCAAGAGAAATCAAAGCCGCGAATGGCGACGGCAGCCGAGACGCAAAATTCACGCTTCTCCACAGAATTGACGCTGCCGTGAAGGACATGTCCACGCCAGAGATCATGGGGCGGTTCAATGAGCTGCTGGTGAAGCACGGCCGGGCGGTGACTGCGATCTGCGTCGCTGCGACGATCTGGGTGCGACTTGAGCGGCTCGACCGCTGGCAGATGAAATGGGCGGAGGCGGTGTTGGCCTTGTGGACGACGAAGCCGCCCATGGGCGCCTACCGAGCATCCTTTGACGATGGCCTTCACCCGACGCGCATCTGCGAATACGCCGCCTCATTCATCAAATGCACCACCGAGGACTGACGGAGATGGGAGGTATCAGAATGTTAGCAAGGACAGACAAATACTACGACGAGGTAGGCGACAAGCCGCTGGAGACTACGATCCAGACGGTCAGGGACGCGCTCAGGGATTCCTGCGAGCACCACTACATGAGCGAAAGGGAAATCGTAACGCTGGCGCGGATTCTGGTCTGGCGCAAGGACGGCAACGACGATGGCGGTATGTACGAGCACACGGTGGATTTCCTCTGGATGGGCTGGCGCATAGGGCAGGAGCAGAAATACAGACTGTTAGAACTACTGGAAGGATAAGGAGGATTGAGATCATGCCGTTTGAGGATTTTCAAGAGAAGCTGGAGCCGTTCTTCACGGCTGACCAGATTGCCAGTTTGAACGACTATGGGATCGAATGCGCCATAGACACCTTCAATGACACCGGCTTCCGGTATGGCGCAGAGGAAATCAGGAATGCTGGCCGTTATTACATCTGCGCGACATTCTTACTGGATGCAGGATGCAAGGACGACATCGACAACGTGCTGGAAGAGCCAATGGCTGAAGATAAATACGACGCCTTGCTGGAACAGTTCGATACTGAATGGTAAGCCCAAAAACAAAAACAGGCCCTGCGCATCTGGCGCAGGGCTTTGATCATGGCTTTAGCTGTTCCTGTGAATGATGGCCAGTATCTCCTCGGTTTCAGCATTGGAAATTCCAATGCTGGATAACGCTTGTCTGGTTCCGCAGTCCGGGCAGATCAGCGTTTTGTTGTCCAAACGCGAAAGCGCCGGCCACTCGGTATATGCCTTGCCGCAGATCGGACAAGTTCTTTCCTGTACTTCATCCCTTTTCATTTTCCCACCTCCTTCATGCTGATTTGCAGTGCCTCGGTCAGTTTTCTCTGGTCAAACTCAAAAGCGTCGTACCCTTTACGGCATACGTTCACGTAGTAGTCGCTGGGAATACCGAAGGGCCTATCCTCGCGCATGATGTAAACGAAAGCCGTCACCATCCTGCGCTTGCCTGTCCTGATGCCCTTGCACTGGATCCGCATTTCCCTCTTGTAGTAGAAGGTGGGAAAGCCTTCATAGCGATCCAGCGCCGCTTCATCCGATTCCGTAACCTCCCAGACGGCCACGGGCACCGAACCACCCTCGCACTCCTCAATGGTAAGGTAGGAACCGGTCTTGCTTCCCTTAAAAAGAAGCTGCCAGCCCTTGAGGGTCGCCGTTCCGAGGACGGTTGCGTGTGGGCATCGCATTCGCATCTGTTCGACATTGAGATTGCTGCCGTAGGCGATGTAGTACCGCCTCATCGTGTCACGTATTCGTCCATTGATCATTTCGTATCTGCTTGCCATTTCTGATACCTTCCTTTCTGAAGGGCTTACCCTTCTACCACCGAAAGCCCGCCGTGCGGGGCGGGAACCGGTGGGAGGAGGCTAAGTCCTCCGTGTGGCCGTCAGGCGGCCGTCCTGCCGTGCCTGAAGGCCGTGTTGCCTTCCAGGTGGCGCGTCAGGAAGTCCCTCGCGGTGGCGAATTCCTCGCCAATGAAGCCCAGCCGAAGGAGCCATGTGCGCATTGCGTATTTGGGGTTTTCGGTCTGCTGGGGCTTCGCGCTGGCGCTCTTGGCGTCCTTCGCCATCTGGCTGAGTGCGAGGCAAAGCTGGATAAAGCTCTTGAGCTGGCCGGCGTGGATGCCGTTCTTCTTGTCACCCTCGGGCGCGTCGAACTGGAAGAGCCGGAACTCGATGGTGCCCTTGGTGAAGGTGGCGTGGTAGTTGAGCATATGGTAGCGGCTCTCGTTGTAATGCTGGTTCCTGCCGTAGCCTGCTCCTTGGCTGGTATACCAGATGTCCGCCAGTTTCGCCATCGTGTCGGGCTTCTTGCGGTTCAGCTGCTGCAGGAAGTTCGGATCCACCGTGCGGCAGTAGCGGCTCATGCGGCGGCGATCCAGCCGGAGGGCATCCGCAAGGAGGCTTTCGTGGCTGGCCATGATGTTGGCGAGGTTCCGCAGGGTCTGGGGCGTGTGGCCTTTGGCACCGATGTGGATGTGCACCCCGCAGCCTCTGGTGGCGTCGCTCTTCGCGCCTGCCTTGCGCAGGCGGCGGCAAAGCTCCTGAAGGGTTTCGATGTCGTCGTAGCGGAGGATGGGGGTTACCAGTTCGCACTTCTGGCTGTCGGATCCGTGGATGCTGACATCCTTTTGGAATTTCCACTCGCGGCCCTGGGCATCCCAGGCGCTCCAGGTGCTGTACCCGTTGCGGTGGGCGGTGTCCTCGTAGCGGCCGGTGCCGAAGTACTCGGCGGCGATGCGGGCGGCGTCCTTGCGGGTGATGTTGTTCATCTCGACCTCAACCCCGATGGTCTGGTTCTTGAGGTTCTCGATCTGCTTCATGGTCTTCTCTGTCATGGTCTCCGTCTCCCTTCGTTGCGGTCGCTGTGTTTCTGTTGTTGTGAACACTATACCTCTAAAGCGAAGGCAGAAGGTGTATATCTGACGTGCGTATTGATAACAGGTCGATAACTATTACAGCAAGTCCCCAAAAAATAAAAAGAGCCCTGCCACGATTGGCAGGGCTTCAGCGTCTCTATTTTCCGTCATCCAGCTCGACATTCACATCGGTATCAATGGTGTGCCTGACTTCCTTGTAGGCATTATCTTTCATCTCTTTGACAGCGGCTTCGATCAGCACGAGGTCAACTTCAATGCCCCTGGCCTTCAGCTGCGTCTGTACCCATTCCAGACGCTTCTGGCCCATGGCATAGCCGGTGATGGTTTGCTCGGCAGCCTCCACAAGCCATTTTATCATCGTCCAGACGCGGGTTTGCTGTTCGTTGGTCGTGTGGATTTTCAGCCACTTCTTCAAGGGAGGAATGACTGTCTTGACGAGCCAGACCAGCAGCGCATTGAAAATGATGCCGATGATGGCGATGAGCAGCTGGGTGACGTTCACGGTGAACATGGGCGCAGGAGGCTCGGCGGCAGTTTCGGCGATGCAAGCGGCGGTGAGTACGATCAGCAGCATAGCAGCCAGCAGGACAGAAAACAGCTTCTTCATGGTGATTCTCCTCTCAATGATTAAGCGTCGTCGTGTTCATTGTCATGGGTCAGGAAGCCGCCACTGGCTTTGATCTTGCCATAAGTGACTTTGATGTGCTCCATAGCCACCTTGCCGCGGTTGTTCCTGAATTCCGGGTGCGCCTCGCAGTATTTCTCATAGTCATCGATGTCGTCCAGAATGTCCTCGAAATGGCTTTCAGAATGTCTGCGGTGTTCGCACATCTCATCGTAGAAGCGAAGGATGCGGTATCGTTGGTTCCGAGCTTTTTCGTCCTCGTCTTCCCGGATGTGGTTGTTGAGAGAGGTCTGCATCTTTGTCATATCCTTTTTCGCAGATTCCTGCGATTCCTTGATGCTCTCCTGGGTCTTTTTACGGTTGGAAATGATAGCTGGAATAATGGCGATAAATGCCACAGCAATGCTCGAAATAAACGAAAGAATTATCTTCAGCCATTCCATATCAACCACCATTCCTCTCAGGCCAGAAGCACCAGAAATCCTTACGCTGTTTCAAGAAGTCGGACTGCTTCTGATATTTGCGTTCGGCTCTTTTGCTGGAAGGAGAGGATGGGTCATTGCAGTATATGTTGTTGGCGTCGTACTTCCATGCCGTGATATAGTGCCCGCCGCTCGTCCAGTAGCCAGGTCCCATGCGGCATACCACATAGCCGCCGGCATCGAGGCAGGACTTCAATACATCGAGTGAGCCTGTCCCCACCATCTTCTTAAAGCCGTAATGCTCCTGTATGTGCCGGAAGAAACTGGTGGCCGTACCGCTGGATGCCGTCCTGTCGCCCCACTTCATGGCCAGCTGTGCCAGGTCCCAGGGTGTCACGGTCTTGTCGATCAGCGTGGCGATAATGTTCGCCATCGCCGTGGGCCCGCAACCGGAATTGGCCATCGTCTGGCTCTTGTTACCGCAGGAGGTATAGACCTTTTTTCCCCATCTGCTGTCATGCTGCTTGTAGTTCACAGTGGACTGGAACTTACCGGAAACCTGCGTTATGGTGCCTGTGGAGCCGGAGGTGGGTACCACCTGGCTCTCCACGCTGCCGAGCATGGCCGCCCAGGTCTTTGCGCCGCAAATACCGTCGGCGGCCAGCTTTCTGGAATCCTGGAACACGGCTACCGCCGATTTGGTGCGTTTGCCATAGATACCATCGCAGGTGAGATTGCTGCCCAGGAGGATCTGAAGCGCCATCGTCGCGCCACTGATTGTGTTCTTGCTGGTAGAGCAAGTGGGCTGTATCGCGCCCATAGCCGCCCAGGTCTTCGCGCCGATCACACCGTCAGCGGTCAGGCCGTGCTTTTCTTGCCATGCGCATACAGTTGCCACGAAGTTGGCGTCAAACGCCTGGTTTGCTTTGATGTAGCTGTCCGGGTCCTTGATTTGCTCCTTGACGGACAGAACACCCATCAGCAGCTTTGCGGCCACAATGAGTTTGTCCGCATCATTATGCCTGATCGTCTTCAACATCGTCCGGCACCTCCATTTCCACGGATTTTCCATCTTTGAGAATGAAGATCGTGTCGAGTTCAATGCCCTCCGCGACCTCGGCTTCCTTGTTGATGATGTCGAACATCATTGTGCTTGCGCCTCCTTTCGGGCATAAGAAAAGCGCCGGCGTATTTCAGCCGACGCTTTTCAGTCGTTTATGGATTTAGCACCACTGCTCCATGTCTTCACGGAATTGCTGTTCAGCGGCTTCGAGCTTTCCGCTTTCCGTCTCAATTCCGTGCTGGGCCAGCAGCACAGATTGTTCATCGATAATCTCTAATGCCATTCGCAGCATATTTTCGAGGCGCTCGATTACACGCAGGTTGCTCACGATTCACACCTTACCCTTCTCCCAGTGCGGCGATCACAGCGTCGCGCCACAGCTCGGGCACGTCGTCGATGGTCTTGCGGCCCATGCGGATCAGCTTCACATACAGATTCACCATGGCTTTTTCCCTCCTTTACACGATCAGTCCGGCCAGTTCAACAACGGCATCTGTGAGATCGGCGACAATCTCAGCCAGATCACAGACGGCGTCATCCGTGGCCGTAACCTTCAGTTCCTCCAGGCGCTTTGCTGCGTCCTCCTGGGCAGTAACGCTCTTGACCTTCGCCAGCCACAGCGCCTCATTGTTGTGGATCCTCCGCTCCAAGTTCGGTGCCCAGGGGCAGGACATCTCCCACATAGTTGCCCGGAACACAAAACCGTCGTCTCGCTGCTCCTCCTGAACGTCCGTATAGAATCTGATATACGCCGTCCCGTTGTCGTTGGTGACAGAATAAACGGGCGGCCTCTCCGACAATTCCGTGTTTACTCGCATAGGATATCACCTCTCTCATCAGCTTTAGATTTACCCTGGGTTTGATGTATGTTTCGATGAAGTGCTTACTGTCGGCATGTTGAAACCAGCCGCACAGACTTACAATACCTTCCGCATCTCTCAACAGCACCTCCCCTCTTTCACGCAGACGCTTTTCGATTTTCGCGGCGATTCTGGATGTATGAAGAAAGATACCGCCTCTCACCTCGGTGTGATCCCGATAGAAGCGATATCCGACGATATCAATGGGCGCGATGCCGGAGCCGATGTCATTGGAGTCCACGGCAATACGTCGAATCTCCCAGCAGTCCTTTATTTCAAGGCGCAGCTCGTTCCTGGCGTATTTGATGACTTCTTTGACGGCCTTTTCCAGATCGCGCTTGCTGGTGCCGATCAGCAGCATATCATCCATGTAGCGGAGATAATGCGCTACCCAGTTGGTCCGCTTGCCACGGCGCAGTTTGCACATATCCTGTTTTACATGATGGTCCAGCGGTTGCAGAAAGAAATTAGCGAACCACTGGCTTGTATAGGTTCCGATAGGAACGCCAGTCGGTACGCAGTCTATGGTTTTATCTATTACATCCAGTACGCGCTCGTCTTTTATGACGCGTCGAAAAGCGGCCTTCAACAGGTCGTGGTCGATATGTTCATAGAATTTGCGAATGTCCAGCTTCACAAAATACTTGGCCTTTTCGTCCAGGCGCACCCATTTCTCCACGGTCTTCCTGGCGGCATCGATGCCGCGCTTCGGAATAGAACCGTAGGAATGCTCATACATCCCGCGCATGATGGGATCATGAATGGTCTGTATGAGCATCCAGTGTATGATATGGTCGGCAAGACATGGGCAGTCGATGTTCCGCTTTTTGCCATAGGTAGGCTTTACGACCAGATGCCGCATTTCTGAGGCATGCCAGCCGTTGTTCAGATCATCGATTCGGTGCTGGGCATACTTGCGGACCTTTGCAGGATCCAGCTTGCCCTGGTGCTCAGGCAGCCCATCGTGGTAGCCGAGCTTCCGATACACCACAAAATCAGTACGCTTATTCTGCGTACCATCATAAACAGCCAGCTCCGCATTGCTCAGCGAAACCAGTCTGTCCCATAAATTACCAACTCGTTTCATGCCTTTTTCCCCTTACGGCCTTTCAATGGCTTACTAAGCCGCTCCAGCAGGGAGCATTTCAGTTGTTTCCAACTACGGAAAAGGATGTGCACAAATACCTCACTTCGTATTGAGTTTCCGTCCCGGTATGGGTTGTCGCATCAGCGGCCACGCCAGGTGCTGGGGGTGGGTAAAGAGCGGCGCCGTAGTTCCAGTTCGCGTTCGCGGGGGCGTTGTTCGCGTTGAAGTAGCAAGGGCCATCGTTCGCTCCGTCATTGACGTTGCCACCACGACGAACTGCACGAACCTCGTTGGAGTTCACGAGGTTCGCAGGAAGCAAACGGCCAGAAGGGTCACATCCAATCCCGTTGTGCATTAGTATAGCAGGTTTTTCCGGTTTTGTCAGGCGTTTGTAAGTGTCTGACAAAATAAGCAAAAAGTGCCAAAATTTGAAAAAATTTTCGCCGCTTACGCGGCGATTGATTTTAGGGTTACCAGGGGGCTGCGGCCCCCTCTGCGCTTCGCGCATTCACCCCCTACTGGAGGAAATAAAGGGCGGCGCCGAAGTACCAGAGCGCGAGCGCGGGGGCGTGGAGCGCGTTGAAGTAGCAAGGGCCATCGGTCGCTCCGTCAGAGACGTGGCCACCACGACGAACTGCACGAACCTCGTAGGAGTTCACGAGGTACGCATAGTCGCAATGATATGTGGTTGAGCTGGCACCACTTGTGAGTACAGGCACCTGCACAAACGGATAGTCTGGATCAACTCCAAGCTCCTTTATATACCCATTGATGTAGCTGCTGGACGGGGTTGTTACTCCGAGCTTAACCCAGCCCTTGCTTGTATCCTGCAAAATGGCCAGAGTATAATCGCTCGGCGTAAAAAGGCGCGGGTCTTTGAGATAATACCAATCCAGATGGTATACATCGTTGCCTTCGGACACACGCACATCAGCAAGGTCAAGTGTTGTCCGATACTGGTTGGAGTATACATTCTCACGCCAGCGATACCGCATTGGATAGAGTCCATTCGTATTACTCACCGGGCTGCCAGTATGTCCAAGAACAGCATTAATACCAGTAACCGCCCCATTAGTTGCACCGGTAGTCCACGGACGCGATAAGATATAGGTCGTATTTACTGTTATTGATGAAGATCTGTCAGTACCATCATAAGTAATCAGCATGCAGCTTCCAGAACTTGACACATTGCCACTTGCATCGCAACGCGACACTGACAAAATTCTGTTATGATAAGTATTCGGATTCTCACTCCCCCACTGGTTTGTTCCGATAATGATGGTCTGTCCTATAGCATAATTCGCCACAGCACCTATAACAATACTGTTCGCCCCAGGCACAAGGACTATCTTATGATTGGCGTTATGTTGCATACTGGATGCACCAGCCATAATGCTTTGCATATCCTGCGTAGCAAACTCGATTGTCATGAGCAGCCACTCATAATGGAATACCGCCGTAGGCTCGATCATCGCATATGCTGCTGCATCTGTGTTTGCGTATGTTTTTGCAGCTGTCCTATGACCATTATAGCTGCCTGGTTCCGTATAGTACCCCGGCAAAGACACAGCCTTCCCGTTGCTGTCTTTGGCAAGGCCATAGACGGGAATATAGGTGTGGGCGCGGATGTTGCCGTCATAGTCCAAGCAGACGGGATGTATCTTGTATCCACTGAATGGATAGGTGGAGACAGCCAGTATACCATCCTGGTCATAGTAATAAAACGGATCAACTTCGACGGCGACGTAATCGCCCATGCTGCCGTCCTCGGCGTAGTCGGCATCACCCTCATAAGCATTGACAGTGAACCAGGCTTTGCTGCTTCCGGATGGCACGGACCAGGAGCCGACGCATTTCTTTCTGTTGAAAGGCGCATAGTTATCGAAGTCAGAGGATCCTTCCACGGTGTCGGTGCTGGGCGTGGCCGTCATACCCACGGCATCATACAGCCTCGTCAATGTGCGGGAACTTCCACCTACGCCAGACACGCCGAAACGCTGAGCGCCGATGTCGTTGATGCCGACCGCGCCGATGGCGAAGCGGGCGTTGTATTTCTCCTGGTCAGTGAAGCCCTGCGAGGCGCTGTCCACATGAACGACTTTATCAAACTCCGTGTCGATGCTCTCCAGTTCCTCGCTGATATCTCCGATGGCATCATTGATTCCATCCAGCGCGGCCTTGATGACCTTGTTCTGGACGGGATGCTCGGAGGTGTCAGAGAACGCGCTGTCGCCGGTCATGGCATCCAGCGCCGTCTTGATACCGTCGGATGTGACCGGGTTGGTGCTGCCGGTGGTCGGCTCGGTGTCGAATGTCAGGTTGTTCTGCTTGCCGTCCAGGGCGGTCTTGATGCCGCCGGACTTGACCGGGTTGTTGCTACCGGCGGTGGGCGCGTTGTCGAAGGTCAGGGTGCCCTGCTTCGCGTCCAGGGCCTCCTTGACACCGCCGGACGCAACCAGGTTGGTGCTGCCAGCCGTTGGCGCTTCGTCGATGGACGGAAGATTTTCGAGGTAATTATAGTCGATTCTGTGGACAGTGCCGCCCGCCCTAATGCCTTTCAATGCCATGCTATCGTCACCTCCAAATTAGAGTAAGAGAACATCATCGACTACTGTCGGATAATCCGTGCCAGGGAAAACAAGAATATCGTCGATCACACCGACTTCGAGAATCTCCGTAGTATCCTCCAGCGTACACTGAAACGTCAGTTCGACGCTGTTCACGCCACCGATAGCGTGGGCAGTAAACACACCCTCGTCATTCTCGATCCAGATTGCCCGGACGCCATCATTGATAAGCTGGGCCAGGGTTTCATCGTCGGCCTGGATGGTTACGAGCGAAAACTGGGTGGCGTTGGGGATGATGACCTCCTGCGTATAGGGATCCTCGCCCTCCCATTCAGTACCGAGCGTGACCTCCGAGACCAGGATCGTGCTCTGCAGGCCCTTCATGGCCTGGAAAATGCCCTGCGATTCGACTGGATTGGTCGAATTGTTCCTCGGATACTCGTCGAAAGTCAGCGCGTCTTGCTTGCCCTGTAGTCCTTCATAAACACTGCCGGATGATACCGCATGAGTGCTGCCCTCAGTCGGCTCCTGGTCGATCTGGAAGTCGATGTTTTGCAAAGCGTCATAGATGCCGCCGGACTTGACCGGGTTTTCCGAACCTTCCGTAGGCACGTCGTCGAACGTCAATTGTGTTTGGATGTTTTGCAAGGCATCGAACAGACCGCCGGACTTGACCGGGTTGTCGCTGTCCTCCACAGGGACATCGTCGAACGTCAGCTTGTCTTGTTTCAGATCCAGCGCGTTCTTGATGCCGCGGCTGGTGACCGCGTTGGTGCTGTTGTTTGTCGGTGTTTCGTCGAACACACCCAGGGCGGCCTCATTGATGGCATTCAGGGCATTGATTATGGCATCGCGGACTTCCTCGCCACGCGCCGCCAATTCTATGTCTCGAACATATGCGGAAATATCAGCCATTGCCGCTCAACTCCTTTATATGCCGGAGCCATTGCTCAATGGTCACAGCCTCCATAAGCATGCCCTCGCTGACGCTCCGGCTGCGGACACCGTTGGAGATCTGCATCTTCTCCATTGATGGGATGCTGTTCCACAACTCCTCATGCTTGGTGAAGTATTCGGAGAATCGGCGCTCGGTGCTGTCCCTGTATTCGCCGTTTTCTTGATTCACCCACTCCGGCTTGTTCATGGTGTAGTAGGCGTCAAAGATCATGAAAGCCGTGTAGAACGCTGCTCGGTCCTGCATGGCTCTTTTGATAAACTCATCCACAAGAGCGTCGTTGCTGTCCAGCATATTGCTGTAGGTTTTGAGGATATACTTCGGGTCGTGCCGGCATACGCTGTCATCACGCCACTTCCACAGGTAGAAGGGTGTCGGGCAATATTTGACCTCGGTGGAAAGGTTCTGGGCCAGGATATTGAAGTAGCTGTCCTCATGGATCGTCAGTCCCTCATTCCAGCGGATGCCTTTGCTCACCAAATACTGCCGCCGATGAACCTTGCCATGAACGAAGGTGCTGTCGCGCTCACGATTCACATACATCACTTCACCGTTGAAGCGCGTCTCCTCCACGAACACAGAAACCAGACTGTCGAATCCGATCTGCATTTCCCTGAACAGGATCCACAGACCGCAGGCGTTCATGAACATGTCGTCCACGTCGCAGAACATGACATACTCCGCCTCAGACTGATCGAGGCAAGCGTTCCGGGCAGCCGAAACGCCTTTGTGCTCGTTGCAGAAGTATTCGATCTGGAAAGGATAGCTGTTCCTGAATGTGTCTGACAGCGTACAGGTGCCGCCGTCGCAGCACACGATCACGCCCACGTCCTCCTCAAGGTTGACGTTTTGCTGGACGGCTATGCTGTCCAGCAGAGGCTTTATGACGGATTCATCCTCATTGTAGACCGGCACCAGAATATCAAGTTTTCTCATTCTCAACCCTCCCCATCATAAGCTGTGATTCTGTCAGAAAACACCCTCCAGGATGCGTTGGCCTTGTATGTAGCAACCAGGCTCGGCAGTACAAAAATGGAACCGTAGTAACCGAGATAACTCGAATCCGTGATAGGCGTCCCTTCGAAGAAAGTGCTGCTTGCGCCAGAGAGTACACACATTGTCGTGGACAGCAGATACAAGCTGGTAAGGCGGTTGCAATTCGCAAAAGCCGAAGGCATAAGATAGCTTGCGCGGGCAAATGATGCCCATGACAGACTATAGCAGTTTGCAAATGCAGAGGTGCCAACATATATAGCCGACGGAAGCTCTGCGCTTCTTAATGCGTAGCAGTTTCTGAATATGTCAATATTCGGAGTGGTAAAATTCGGCATATATATCACTGACAAACTATGACAATTTAAAAACGCGCTTCCTTGGTTGCCGTTGCCTACAAGAAGTGGCAGACTTGCAGATGTCAGTGCTGAACATTCTTGAAAGGCGGATTGCCCGATAAACGTACACATCGGAAAATAAAATGCAGTCAACGACCAGCAGCCCAAGAATGCACGTGACCCTACGCTTGTACACTTTGGAAATGACACACTTGGCAGTCTACGACATGCCTCAAATGCCCCATAGCTGTTATGTCCACTAATGATCGTAACTTCGGGTGTGAACAGGCTTTGAAGCATCGGATCATCGAACAGAGCATAGGACGGAATGTACGTCATCAAAGGAAACGATGCCGTGACCAAAGAAGGACAATGAGCAAAGGTATCATTGCTCATGAGCGTCATTTTCGGAAAAATCGCGCTTGTTATCCCTGCACTGAAGAAAACTGAACCATATACAGATACGCATTCGGGGAAGTTGATTGAAGACAATGCATAACACTCTCTGAATGCGTCTCGGTTGATTCTGGTACAGAGCGGGAAATTTGCCTCTGCTAAACTGCTGCACCTCTGGAAAGCATAATCTGAGATATATGCTACCGACGGTGCATTGATTGTTTGGAGATTCCAACAGTCCTGGAACGCACAAGCAGAGATCAGTGACGCCCTTTGAAAACTTGCTGCGGACATATTAATGCAGGAATTGAAAGTCGCATAACCTACATAAGACGCGATAGGAAATACCGCACTTTCCAGCATACTGCAAGACTGAAACGCATAATTGCTTACGTATGGCAGTTTCGGAAAATATATCTGAGAAAGTGAGTAGCAATTCTGAAAGGCATACGCATACATGTTGATGACTTCCGGAAAGCTTGCCAGCGGTAGCCGTTCGCAGCCCTTAAAGGCATTCTGGCCAATGTAGTTTGCAGACGGCATTGTAATACTTCTCAGGCTGGTACAGCCATTGAAGGTGTCATTATAGACGGAGATCATGCTCGGCATGTAAACCGTTTCCAATCCAGTCAAGCTCATAAACATGGAAGGCGTTGTCGTTGTCACTTTGGGCAAGCTCACAACTGACAGTTTTGTACAGCCGCTGAACGGCATAACACCGACTGTTTCAGCCATAGGAAACAGACCTTCAGTAATGCTGGCACAGTTCATAAAGGCATAAGAGCCAATCTCTGAAACCAGCGGGAAACTGATATCCGCTATTCGCGCACAGTTCCTGAACGCATATGAACCGACGCGACTTGCGGAGGGGAATAATGCCTCGCTGAGGTATTCACAGTCGGCCATGCCATAATCATCGATTCGCTGTACAAGGGGCGCAGATATGCGTCTCAACAGAGTGCAGGAAGAAAAAGCATAGCTTCCTATGCGGGTTGCAGCCGGGAAACTTACTCTGTTGAGATAGATGCAGTTGCAGAATGCATAAGGCCCGATGTCAACTATATTTTCCAGCACATCGTAAAATTCCTCGATAGTCCGTGCGATAATCGCAGGCTGTTCACCGTTTTCTTCATAGCCAGTAATGGTGATGTCGTGAGCCATGGCCATACCGGATACAGGCAATACCTGTGAAAATGTTTTCGGTTCTATCGTATAGGAACCGGAGTAGTAATCATGGTGTTGTGCGCCAATATACAAAGGGTTTCCCTTTATCACAGTTCATCACCTGCCTTAGAGATACATATCCAGTTTTACCGCGCCACTATCGGCCATGTGCAGATTACAGATTCTGGTTATGGCATTCTGATAAGTCGGACCTGAATATGAGAAATTATAGGTTGTTCCATTCATTGACACATCGCCCCAGAAACCATTGGTGCCTTCACGGAAAGTATATGTGAGAACATAGAATAGGTAATCGCCAGGAACCATCTTTGAAGGATCATCCCAAGTGATATGCTCTTCCGATATGTCAGTTTCACCCGGGTGTATGATGTCGTGATTCAGATAGCCGCCAGTTTTTGAGCTTTTCGTATGCGAATAATAAATGTGCTCGCCATTTGATTCTTCGCAATGCAAGTCCTCATCGTTTGCATTGAACCAGTGAAGAGTGACCTTAAATTCTGTCAAAGAATCAATGCGTAGTTCGGGATATACTTGAACTCCGTTCGCAAATACTCTGCTGACACGCTTTCTGTTGATATAGATTGGTTCAGCCAGTGTTTTGAACTCATGGCCATTTACGATAATCATAAGTCCACCGCCTTATACGGTCGTTACGAAGTTCACGATACCGACTTCGACTCTCTGGCCGTCGATCTCATGCACCCAAGCATCCTTGGCAACCGCATCCAACAGTTCTTCAGCATCTGTCAGCCGTTTCTCTATGTCCTTCTCCCATTTGACCATAAGTTCGTTGTAATCCCGCAGGCTGTCAACGCGCTTTGTCAAATCCTTCAGATCTGCCTTGACATCAGCAAGGGAACCTGTATCCGTGGCACCGCTGATCGTGCTTCCGGTGCCGGAGATTTTATCACCGATTTCACTGTACGAAGAAGAACTACCACCAGAATCATAATCGAAGATGTCCTGATTGCCGCTCCAATAATCACTGAGATCATCGTTGATGCTACTGAGGTCATCATAATTCGTCGTGTCATCCAGACCGCCGGTGATGTCGTACAGATCATCTCCGATCAGGTCGATCACCGTTTCAACCGTGGCTTCATCGGGATCATCGATACCGTGGTCTCTTAACCAGTCATCCAGCTCGTCATCGTCCAGCAAGTCTTGGAGGTGATCCTGAAAATCAGTATCATCCAAAATGGAATCAATATCATCCAGGGTCTCCCGGACATCATCTTTGATGTCATCAACATCCGGCACGGTGGTAATATCATCGATGGTTGTAGTAATATCCGATAGCTGATCCTCGATTTCGCTGAGGTCCGCGCTGGACCCCGCATCCCTTGTGATTTCCGTCAGGGTTGGCCTGCGGTAAGTTCCGAGGGTGATTTGCTTGGCTGTAGTGTCCAGCGAAACATCAAGCTTCAGCAAATCGAACATCTTGTCGATAAGGTGTGGAACAGAATGGGCCCGAACCTTCTGGCCGGGCCTGAACAGAATCGCATTCTCATTCTGCCAATGCAAATCCGCGGCTGTGCATTCGATAGTCAAATTGTCGAATTGCTTGTTTTGCAGATACTCCACGCCATCCTCGTATAGCGTATCGGCATGAGTGACGCCGGAGAATTCCACGCATTTGACGATACGCCCATACTCCGAAACAGCCTCGCTCTCGATGATATCGCTCCCGTCATTCACACTGGCGACTGTCAGCCTTGCGCCATCAACCTCATCACCCAGCGGCAAAACCATAGTGCAGAAATCGGTCATGTCAAATTGGGAAGAGGCATTCAGCATATTTGAACCAAATTCAACGGCCTGATTGGTGGTATATGGCATATCCGCAAACCAGTCGATATAATTTGCGCCGTTCTCTCGCCGGAAAAAGAAATAGCCACCCTCGGCATTGAGGCATTGCGATTTCAATGTCTCAAAAGTGCTCTTATAATTCAGCTTGCGGTACACCGTCTTATCTTCCACGGTGATCTCTCCAACCACAAACTGCTTATAGGCATCGACCTGTTCATTGTGGTTTGCGATGACTGTTCTGAAAAACTCATGGACGGAAATGGAATTATACTCATGAACTCTCTGAACGCTGTCATTGAAAAACGCAAATGCGCCCTCGCAATAAACCTTTTTCTGATTGTAGAAATCCGTGGTTATTTCGACAGGCCGTCCAAACCATAAAAGCACCTCATCCTCATATACCTCGATCATCGAACAGAACGGATTGACATCACCGTAAAAGGGATGGGAAGGGTGCATAGTGAACTCAAAGCTCCCGGCGGTGTTCAGTTCCAAAGATAAATGAGGGTCAATCAAGGCATATTGCCTTTCCTGTGGATTGAAGATGTCCTGTCCATCCATCAGCACCCGATATATCACAGAGACACCTCCCTATACGATACGGTCACTTCGCCATTCCCGATAAACAGCATTTCGTTGTCGCCGGGTTGAAGCGCAAGGTTCGCATTGTAGTTTTTGCCTTTAAGCAAGGAAAATTCAGCGTTGTTGAAGGTCACCTTCATTGCCGCAGAGCACGTCAACGTCGGGATGGCCTCCTTCATGCCATTGTTGATGAAGTTGCGGTATTTCTGGCCGCTAACATTGAAGCGTCCATACCGAATGCAGTCCGCAAACAGATCATCCCATATCCATTCCGTCTCGTCCGATGCTTCGGTGCTGTACTTGAACGGGTCCAGGTTGTAATCAATGACGATGGTGGAGCGATTCGGATCCGAACGCCATTCATTGACAGACAACCGTCCGACATACTGGTACAGCGGATTATCTTCCAGAATGACGATGTGCCGTTTGCCGTGGAGATAATTCAGAATGGAGCTGTACACATTCGCCCAGTTACTGCGGGGACGCAGGGAGAACTCCCAGGAGCCCTCCCTTTGTCCATACGGTACTTCTTGCGATAAATACTCGGTATAATCCAGTTGTCCGTGTACTGAAGGCAAATCCAGGTAGGATGTTTTTACCGTTGGCGGGTTGATCAGCGGCCTGGATGTCGGCACAAGGCCCCATTCGTCATAGGTGTTCTTACCGGATATGATTATCGAATGATACATCCTTTACTGCCTCCTTGCACGCTGCGAAATTACTCCGAGTTCCTTGTCCATCTTCGGAGCCAGCTGGCCAACCAGTGCGCCGGTATCAGTCACCATCTTCATGTTGGCAACCTCCGGCAGATAGGGCAGATACCTGGACAGCATGGCGATAATGGTTCGGCCTGTGGCATCGTCATAAGAGCCCGCGGCATAACTTCCCATAACCGGGTTGACCGAGCTGGTCATCATGCTGGCATATCTCATGTGTTCCATCGTCTGGGCCACCGCAGACTGGATCATCGCCATCAGCTTATCCGCGCCGGCAACGACCTCATTGCCCGCTTCACCGCCGCCCAGGAACTTATTTCCCATCATGCCGAAAATCGTCGGGTTGCTTAAGAGCATGGCGTTGTCCATGGCCTTTTTATACCACTCAACACTGACGCTGGGCAGCGAAATCGGGCCAACCTGATTCCACGAGACCTTAAAGTGGGGCATCTTCGGCTTTGGGAAGCTCCATTTGAAATCAAACAGCCCTTTTACTCTCTCAATAACTTTTTGGACACCGTCCCTGAGTTTTGCAAGAATGCCATCTTGTCCGAGTATCGCATTGTAGGCATTTTTGAATGGTGAGGTAATCGCTCCAAGAACATCCTTGAGTTTTTTGCTTTCAATTATCGACTTCCACCTGTCATCAAACCAAGTGGCGGCTTTCGTCCAGATGCCATTCGGGCCAGCGATGGCGTTCCACGGATCCTTGAAGAAGCCCTCAATTGTGCTGCCGACAGTTTTCAAGACCTTATTATCCCTGATGTCTTTCCAGACCCATTCAAACCATCCGGCCACCGTACCCCAGGCTTTTTCGATATTTTCTTTCGCGCCTTTGAAAAAACCCGTAATATCAGATAAAATGCCGTCTATGAACTTTGAAATGCCGCCCCACACTTCCTCCCAACTGGTTCCACATTTCTTCAGAAACACGTCTATAATACCTCGAATGGTATCGATGACAGTCTTGAATGTTCCGCTTATTCCTTCCCAGATATCAGTTAGAATCTTGCCGAGGCCATTCCAGAAACCCTCCCAGTCACCGGAGAAAAGGGAAGAGAATGTAGTGAACAGATCACCAAGTATATCCAATGCGGTACCAAGAGCATTAGAGACAAGCGCGAAAGCACCTTCAAATATCGGCGCAAGGAAATCGCAGAATGTCTGCCATGTCCTTTTTACCATCTCAATGACTTTATCAACGACTTCTCCGAAGTCTTTAAAATCGAACCCCATCTTGTTCAGGCCATCGACGATTTTCTGCCCAAACTTGTCGAACTTTGTTTTCAGGCCTTCCCAGATTTCAGTCAGCTTTTCTCTGAATTCCTCGTTATTCTGCCACAAATTGACGAATGCCGCTATGAGGACACCGATACCGGCGACCACTGCGGCAATTGGTCCAATAGCCACCCCTTCCATAACTTTACCGAGCCAACCGAATAATCCGGTTCCTGTCTGGACTTGGGTCATGATACCGCTTATCCCAGTCATCAGCTTGCCACCCACGGCCAGCAGAGGCCCGATAGCCGCTACGACACCAGCGATTGTAACAATGACTGTCTTGGTATTGTCATCAAGACCTTTAATCCAGTCAGCCACGGCCTGCAATTTGCTGGTGATGTTCTCGATAAGCGGCATGAGAATATTTCCGACATCTTCCATTATGCCGCTAATGGTTGACTTCAGGATATCCAACTGGCCTTTCAGATTATCCCTCATGACATCAGCCATACCTTCGGCGCTGCCGCTGGTATTATTCATGACTTCCTGTAAATCGTCCAGTGGAACACCAAGATTATCAATGACATCTTCCAGGTTTGTACCTTCGTCAGCAGCAGCAAGCAATTCATCGGCAAACTTTTCGGCGTTTCCATTGGAGCGCTGCAACGCTGTATCAAATTCGTCACTTGTAATGCCGAACTTTTCAAGGCTCTGCTTCATGCCATCGACAGAATAACCGGCGGCTTCCGCTTTTCTGACAAAGTCCAGCGTAGAGAAACCGGCATTGAAAACCGAATCCTTATACGAATCCCATTTTTCCTTGCCGGTGTTTGCAAGCGCAAACACGCTTGCCATTCCCTGCTTACCACCTATGGCTTTTGCAATAGCGGCTTGCTGGAGTGACATGCCTTCCGCTTCAGCTTCTGCCTGGGCTTTCAGCTTGGCTTTCTGCTCTTTCAGTTCTCTCGCGTTTTGCTTTTTTACTTCAGCCAATCTATCCTGATGGTGCTGTTTCAGGTTTTTAAGGGATTTCTGCTGTGAATCTTTGAGAGCTTCAAGACGATCGCTGTTAGCCTGTTTCACCGCATTCAACTGATCTGTATGAGATTGCTTCATTGCAGACAACTGATCGGACTGCGATTCCTTCAGGTTTTTTAGTTCGCTACTATTAGCTTCCTTCACAGAGTCAAGTCTATTCTGGTTAGACTTTTTAAGCTGTTCAAGCGCATTAGAATTGGATTCTTTCATCGCGTCCAGACGCGCGGTGTTCGATTCCTTCAGCGCCGAAAGAGAATTATTCTGGGATTCCTTGAGCGCGGCCAATTGGTCATTATTGGCTTTTTTCAGCGTTGCAAGTTCACTGTCGAAGTACTTCTTCTTTTCAGCCAGTGTTTGCTCGTTGGCCTTTTTCAGCGCCTTGAGCTGTTCTTCATTCGACGCTTTTAGCGCTGCCAGCTCCTCTTTCTGCTTCTCGGTAAGCGCCGCCTGTTCTTCCTTGTGCGATTCCTTCAAAGTGGAAAGCTGCTGATTGTATTGATCAGTAACAGTCGCTACGGCATCGTCTCGCTGCTGTTTGAGCTGATCCTTGGCATCATCAGCGTATTGGCTTGCCTGGGTTTTCTGCTCTTTCAGGGCAGCGATCTGGTTCTGACGTTCTTTTTTTCGGGCCTGCTGCTGGAGCTTAGCGATGTAATCGTTATAGGCTTTCTCCGCAGCCTCGCGGTCTTCCTGGCTCTTTGCCTGGTTGACTTTCTTGGCGAGTTCGGCCAGCTTTTCCTGCTGCTCCCGCTTTTCAAGAGCCTCGTCCTCTTCCTCCTGCTGTTTGGTGATGGCGTCAATCTCATCTTCGATTGCTTTGATGCGATTGTACTTGGCTTCATCAATCAGCTTGAGGCGTTCGGTATATTCTTTATCGATGAGGGCGACCTTTTTGTCGTAGGCAGCCTCGAGGGCATCAAGCTCTTTTTGCTGTGCATCCTTCAGGGCTTCGAGCTGTTTGCTCTGTGCCGCTTTGGTGGCGTCGTACAGCTTATCCAGCTCATCTTTGGTCTTATCATACTTGTCGCTCAAAGCTTCTTTGAGCGCATCGTATTCGTCGTCGTAAGCCTCTTTCTGGGCATCATAAGCGGCATTTAGCTGTTCCTGCAATGCTTCATACTGCTTGTCATATGCCTTTTTCTGGGCTTCATATTCTTTATCAAGCGCCTTTTTCAGCTCGTCATACCGCTTATCATAGGCTTTCTTGGCAGCATCGTATTGAGCGTCAAGCTGTTCTTTCAGCGCGTCGTACTGCTTATCCAGCGCCTTTTTTCGAGCGTCGTATTCTTTATCGAATGCCTTCTTCTGAGCTTCATACTCGGCATCCAGGGACTTCTTAAGGGCTTCTACTTGCTGATTCAAAGACCGCTGAAGCTCTTTATACTGACGGTCATAGGCATCCTTCTGGGCGTCATACTGCCGATCCAGAGAACGGCTCAGGGCGGTGTATTGAGCATCATAGGCATCCTTGAGCGCATTATACTGTGCTTCAACCGAAGCCTCCACAGAATCCGTTGTCTCATCCGCAGCATTCATGATTTCCATGGCCGTCTCTTCAGACATATTCCCAAGATTATTCATGGCATACATGAGTTCCTCGAGAACAGTAATTAGAGGCTTGGCATTGCCGTCGGCATCAACCATAGAAAGACCGAGCTCATCCATAGCTTCCCTGACAGCTTTCGTAGGCGAGGAAAGGTTAGAAATTATATTCCTGAGCTGTGAACCGGAAGAAGTACCTTTAATACCCGCGTCATGCAGCGCCATAATTGCAACGGTAGCGTCCTGCATATCGTAACCGAGGCCAGCGACAACAGGCGCAACCATTTTGAATGTTTCACCCAACGTAGAGACCGTTGCATTTGCATTTGTAGTCGCAGCCGCGAGAATATCCGCAAAATCAGAGGCCCGGTCTGCTTCCCAGCCAAAGGCAGTCATGGCGTCCGTGACAATATCGGATACTGTTGCCAGGTCTTCACCGGACGCAGTCGCGAGGTTCATAACGCTGCCGATAGAAACCAGCACATCGTGTTCTCCCCAACCAGCCATAGCCATGTATTCCATAGCCTTAGCGGCTTGCGTTGAAGTATATTCGGTAGTGGCACCGATTTCCCTCGCTTTATCGGTCAAATCTTCAAATGATTTGCCAGTAGCACCAGAAATGGCCTGTACTCTCGCCATCTGAGCATCAAACTCCATCGTAGTTTCGATGGATTGTTTGCCAAATTCAACGATAGGCTTTGTGACCTTCTCCGTAAGAGTATTGCCAATATCGGTCAAACGACTGCCAACATGTTCAAGCGTGGAAGCTACCTGCTCCATGTTGACCATGCTGGTCTTCGCCTTTTCAGCACTTTCGGTGAGATTCTCAAACTCCTGTTCGGTTTCAATAATCTCACGCTGAAGCGCATCATACTGCTCTGTAGTAATCTGGTTGGCAAACTCAGCATTGACCTCGGCCTCCCTGTTTTTCAGGGATTCCAAGTCCTGGTTGGTTTGGCTGATTTCAGCCTGCAAAGCATCGTATTTTTCCTGGGCAATTTTGCCCTGGTTCATTTTTGCTTCGGTTTCTTCAGATTTTGCTTTCAAGCTTTCCAGTCTGTTTTCGGTATTGGAAATCTGGGTTTGGAGCTTGTCGTATTTTTCCTGACTGATCTTTCCTTCTGCGAGCTGCTGATCCGCGGCCTCGGCCTTCTCACGGAGAGATGCAAGCCTTGTTTCTGCTTTTTCGATCTGCTCCTGAATCTTTCCGTACTTTTCTTCGGCTTTTACTCCGGCCTCGATTGCCTTGTCAGCGGCAGCCGATTCTTTCTGGAGAGATTTCAGCTTTAGTTCAGTTTCATTTATCGCCGTCTTGACCGGCTCATACTTTTCCTTGTAAGCATCGAGATTATCAGATACCATTGCCTTATCGCTGGCTTCTTTCAACGCAGAGAGCTTTTCTTTGGTCGCAGCGATAGACTGACCGAGGAGCTCCTGCTTCTGGCGCAAGAGCTCCGTATTGGTAGGATCAAGCTTGAGGAGTTTCTCCACACTCTGGAGCTGGCTCTGTGTGCTGTCGATGGTGGAATTAACCTTTTTCAGCGATGCTTCAAGACCTGTGGTATCGCCGACAAGCTCAATAGTGATGCCCTGAATCTTCGTGGCCATAGTGGATATTCACCTCCTCGCCTGTACCCGTTGCAAAGGATTATTCAGTTGGTTCGGTATTCTCCTTGAGGTCAGCAGTACAGAAATTCGTGCTCCAGTCCTCATCAAAGACATCACGAGCGATGTCTTCAGCGAGCCCGTTCCAGTTGCCGTTGAAGTCGGACAGATCATCATCAAAGAACTGCACCACCTCCGGCTGGAACCGAACGTAGACATGTTCCGTACCCGTTTGGTCAGGAACAACTTGCAGATCCTTCACGATGCGATTGCCCTTAAAGATGGTGCTGAACAGGTTGTATCCGGGATGCACGTCGCTGTTCTCCTCATCATACAGGACAACACCGAGACGAATATTGCCGAATTCCTTCACGCCGTGCATAACGGCACTGAGCGCCATAAACTTGTCGTGGTTCTTCACCTCGATATCAAAGGCATAGTCGTTCTCGCAATTCTCGGGCTCGTAGATGTTGCCGACATTAATGTCGGGATCATTCTCAAACAGTGCCTTAACCTTCTTCTGATAGGTATGCCAAGGCGCTTCAATGGAAAAGCTCATCATTGCTTTTTCTCCTTGTTTTCGTGGTATTCTGTCATCAATTCAAAGCACCGTCTTGAATTGTTTTCTTTCATTTGTCGTGCGGCCTCCGCTATTTCAGCAGAAGTTTTCGCGTCCGTTGTCTCTCTGATTTTTCTGAACAGCTCTTTGTAGCTATCAATAGCGCTACGCAGAACGCTATCGGTCACGCTAACCAAGAATTCCTCGTTGCAATGCGGACACTTCAAATATGCGATATCAAGATCACCGTCTTTGCGCTTAAAAAGCTCAACCGGAAACTCGCCACCGCACTTATCGCACAAAACCGTAGACTTCATATCGATACCTCTTAGAAGCGATCCATGTCATCCTGTGTGGCAACAATAGCGTATTCGTGATCATCGTTTCCCTTTTCGATGAACATATCAAGCACCAAGCCGATAGTCAGATATTCAAGATCCCGTATTGAAATTCCGAGCTGAACACATCGAAGAAGGAACAACGGCGTCGTCATTTCGCGCTCTGTTGCGGGTTGTTTTTTTTTGCTTCCGCATCACCCTGAACATTGTCGCCCCACAGCTCAAGGATTTCAGGAAGGATTTCATAGATTGAGAACATCTCAAAACCTTCCAGCCATTCATCAATGGTCGAAGGAATATTGGCATCGGCGTGCTTCGCCATGATGTATGCCACGTTCTCAAAGATTGTCAGGTCAGCAATGGACAGGTTTGAAGCGTTCTTATTTCCGACATTCTCATAGAAAGACTGTCTCAATTTCTGGATATCAACAAAGATATCCCTGCCGAACTCAACCCTGTACATACGCGGCACAGCCGCAGAAGATTTGAACTTGACTTCCTTGCCGCCGATATTCAGGACTTTTTCTACCACGGTTACACCTCCCTACGCCAGAAAAAGGGCAGGGTCAACGCCCTGCCCGGAATCGGTTCTATCAGCTCTTGGTAACGATGACCGTGTAGGTCGTGGATGCGCTGCCAGCCTTGGATGCTGTCACTTTCACGATATTCTCGCCGGTTGCCCAGGTCGCATTGCCGCCGCTGGCGATGGAGTTGCCGTTGACGGTGATCGCCACACCGACGCCACTCGCAGCAGTCGCAGTGATCGCAGAACTCTCGCCGGTCACGGTAGCGGTGTACGAGGTCTTGGCAGCATCGAAGGTCGGATTCAGCGTCACGCTGGCGATGGACAACGCAGTCAGGACAGCGGTGCCGGAACCGCCATTCAGCTGCTCCTCAGTCAGCTCCGGCACATAAACCTCGGTGAACCAGTTGGTGTAGACGGTGCTGTCCACGTCGGAAGTGGACTTGCCCTTCACCATGCCATCGGCCAGCGGGTCGCAGGTGATCGCCAGCGTCTCGGTGCCGGGGGTGCTGGACGCCTCTTTGGTCTGGGACGAGACACTGGGGCGGGACACGGAACACTTGTACATGACGTGCCGAATCTTGTGCTTGTCGCCGGAGAACTCGAACATCAGCGCGAAGTAGATGGGATCGGTGATGTTCGCGGATTCGATCAGCACACCGTTATCATCCAGAATTTCCCGCAGATATTCCTCACGGAACCAGTCGGGCACCAGGGCCAGTTCAAGGTCGCCAGAGTAGCCGTTATTGCTGATAGAGCGGTAGTAGACACCATCATCAGCATAGAACGGTTCCATTTCGCCCTGAGCTTCAAGACTCAGATTCACGGAACCGGGCAGGGACCTGGGCGTACCGAAGGAGAACGTTTTATCAGCGTTCTCGGTCAGCCTGGCGACATGGGTGTTCTTCAGACCAAATTTCACCTTGTTCGTCGGATTATTGGACATGATCAGTTACCTCCCTCTTTGGTTATCGTCACAGTAGTTTCCCAACGCACCATGTGCATCTCCTCATCTTTGAGATATGTCTCCGAGGATTCATAGCACAGTCCGGCGGCATCGAGCGCATTCTCAACGGCTTCTTCCTTTTCCAGATCTTTTCTGTCCGTGTACAACTCGATATACAATCGCTTTATCTTCTGATACACCGAATCATCAGCGAACATATTCTCGGATTCTGGATAGAGAAAACAGATGAACGGAGGGCCGCCGGGAGTATTTTTCTTGGTGAAGTGATCATAGGCAAACGGCAGACCTACACTGTCAATCATCTGTGCGACTTCCTGTGTTGTCATAGCTTTTTGATCACCTCTTCCACATATCGGTCGGTTAGTTCCTTGGCAATCGGGTCGATATGCTTGCGGCCTGTATATTGACCGACAACGCGCCCGGTCCCGTCTTTTACAACATGATCGTTTTCGAGCAAATGCGGTAACCCATACTTTTCATTGAAAACAGTGGTCTTGGAATACCTCTGGGTTTTTCTATGCTCATATTTCCAGCCTTTGGCATAGTTACCGGTATGCTGTTTAAACGAATCCTTTGATGCCTGGCGCAATGCGGCAGCGCCTTTCGCTCCCATCTTTTTAGTGATGGTATCGAGATCAGATTGGATATTGCTATCATAGCTGCTCAAGATATTGGTGATAGCGCTGGACAGCTTATCCACGGGAGTCTTTTTACTGGCCATTGCTCACACCGACCTTTCGCTGAACATACAGCTCAAGATAGTCGGTACCAGGGACATGATAAGTGCGGTAGACAGAATATTGCTTCCCTTCATACTCGCAAAGCTCCTCGCCCTGATATTCTGCGGCAAAGACAACAAACTGGAACTCCGGGCGATACCCGGCGGTGCCGCCGGAGAAAAACTCACGTCGATCTACAGAATTCGCTTGCGCGAATATTTCTCGCTCGATTGGCTCTCTGACTTGCCAGATGCCGTTCTCGTCCCGATACTCCTCGCTGGGTGTGACCAGTTTGATCGTAGTATCAACCATCCTGATCGCCAGCCTTCTCACCGAGCACCCGGTTATTCAGTTTGTATCGCAACATTCTTGGCATGCCCTCCATGCTGTCCCGCTTGCGCCAGAGCCATGCCGCATACATGACTATCAGCTCCATATCCGAAATTTCGGAGGCATCCAAGGTGGATGCCCCCTCTCTGATGATGGCCTGCTCTGCAGCGGTGAGCAGCTGGGTCAACCGCACGTCATAGGCCGTTGAGGTCATAATGCCCAAATCGGTCTTGAGCATCGTCAACATGGTTTCCTCCATCTGCTCACCCCGCGATCATCAGGTCTTCGGCACAGACACGACCACGCCAGCGGACACGATGCGGTTGTTGGCGTCCAGCTCCACGACGGTGATCTTCTTGCCAGCCGCAGCGGTGATCTGCGTGGTGCCCGAGGTCAGCGCAGTGAAGCCGGTGGCGGTGCCGCCCACCTCAACGGCGGGAGTGCCCAGCTTGTACTTCAGCACGGGATCGCTCTGCGCGATGGTGCCGCTGACGGTCAGCACGGTGTCGCCAGCAGCAGAACCAACGGCGGCGGTGACAATCAGATCGTTCATGTCAGCGTTGGCGTAATCGATGGGGAAGGTCTTGGTAGTGGTGGGATCAGTGTTGGCGAAGTTCACCAGCACGAATGCCTCACCGGCCACGGGCTTGCCGTCATAGCGGGCGGTCGCCTTGAACAGCGTCTGATCCTGAATGAAGCGCGGGATATCAGAATTGCCGTACTCGATGCCCTGGCGCTCGGCCAGCAGATAGTTAGCACCGAAACCGCCGACGATCTCATTATCGGCCAGACGGTCATCCTCCACCTCGATAACAGTGCCACCGATGACAGGCATCATGTTGGTATTGGAGACCAGTGCGGCAGTGGAATCGAACGCCAGCGCCTTGGCACGAATGCGCATGTGGGTTTTGCGGTTCATCACCCAGAACAGCTTGTCGGAGCTGTACTTGGGCTTGGCAACGCCGAGAGCCACGATCAGGGCCTCGAAGAACTCCGCGCCACGGGTGCCGTCGATGTTCAGCTTCACGATATTGCTGGTGTGCAGGTCAGTCCACGCGGGTGCATTGACACCCCAGTCAGCGGGCTGGCTGGTCTGCGCCAGGCGGGTAACGATGCCAGTGGGCATCTTGGTGCCGGAGCCGAAAATGATGGCCTTGTCCAGAGCCTTGGCAATGCCGCCGCCGATAGCCGTCACGATTTCAGACGCCAGCGCGACATCGCTGTCCTGGAGAGCAGCATTGCAGATCGCCACATAGCTGCCGACCTTGTAGCCGTCCACCTCGATCTGATTGAACTGCAGCTCAACCTCATTCAGGTTCGCGCACATCTCAGTCCAGATTGCTTCGGGAATCGCGCCCATGATATTCTGACGAGCGGTGCCGCTGACGCTGCGAACATTCACGAACGGAAGCAGCCGGGAAGTACGGGCGACTTCATCACGGATCAGCTCCAGCATGATTTCGGGAATGGTCAGGCCCACGCCAGTGACGGCGCGCTTCTGCTGAATGGCAGTGCGAATTTCGGCCAGGTAATCCTTGACCTCATCGCGAGTGACGATATTGACCAGCCGGTCGCGGGTGGTCATGACAGGAATAGCTTCGCGGGTCTTCATGGGCTTCTCATCCTTTCTCTCTTCTTCCACAGGCTTCTGCTCAGCGGGCGGGTCGGTGTCCTGGGCCTCTTCCTCGGCGGCCAGATCCTTTTCCAGATCCTCGATTTCACGCTCCAGGTCGGACACGGCCTTGTCGTGCTCGGCCTTTTCTTTGTCGAAATCGGTGACCATGGCTTCGATCTCGGAGCGCTGCTCCTCGGTCTCGACTTCATCAATGGCCTTGGTCAGCTGGGCCTCGCGTTCAGAGAAGTCCGTGGCGCGGAGCGCTTCCAGCTCCTTCTTCTTGTTATCGATTCTCTTCCGGAGAAGCAGGGTAATCAGTGCCATGTTTCAATGCCTCCTTCATTCGTTCTTTCCAAGTAGTCAGCTCTCGGGCCTTGATAGCATCACGCTCGGAGCTTCTGGCAGAGATATTGGTTTCCTTGTAGGCAGGAAAAGTGCAGGCGGACACTTCAAACAGGTTCACATCCGTCAGCGTCCAATGGTAAGAGCCGTCAGGTCGTACTTCGGTTTCCTCGCTGACGATCTCGAATCCAAATGAACACTGGTCAACATCGCCACGCTTCACACGTTCATACAGGTTCACAGCATCAACATCGTTCGGATTGATGGTGATGTCGCCCCAGAGACCGTGCTCGTCCTCCTTCAGCTCCAAGGTATGAGCCTTGGTACGACCGAGAACCAAAGTCGTGTCGTGGTTGACCAGAGCGCGGATGTCCCCGCCCAGTGTCCGAGAAAAAGCGCCCTTGGCAATGCTTTCAGTCATGCCGGGCGCGATTTCATAAATATCAGAGAAGGTGGCGAAGTAGCCGCTGATGTGCGGGACACGTTCTTCGCTATCTTCTCGCGTTTCTTCCCGCGTCTCAAACTTTGTTGCGACGCTTCGGAGCTGCCTTAGTTTTTCGCTCATTGCTGTTCTCCTCCTTCCACGCGGGACAATCGCCCGCCTGATCGGTCAGTACACACCAGCCCTTACCGGAGCACCAGCGCTGGTGGGCGCACATATCGCCGACCTTCTCACATTTGATGTACATCCGTTCATCATACTTGGCGTAAGGGCACGTCAGTTTTGCAGGCCTCATTGTCAATCACCATCCTGTACAAGTTTCTTTTGCTTGCCGATCATATCAACTGGGATATAGTTTTCGAGCACTTTGTATTCCTTCAAGCCCTTTGGCGACATGTGCAGTCTTTCGCGCCATTCGTCACCGCACACATAGCCTCGGTCAGCGCCCGCCAGTAGGATATCACTGGTGCTCTTAAGGTCGTAGTCCATGAGCGACCAGAAGTTGAGCAGCAGATACCACTTCGGAGAAATAATAAGTGCCCGCGTCATTTCCTGCTGGATATTCAGCGCTATGGCCCGAATCTTTGTCTGTACGAAATTATTCCATTCGTCGCGCTTGAAATCTCCTACACCCAAGAGGAAAGCAGGAACACCCAGCACAGCAGCAACTGTGCGCTTGTCCAGCTCCACGGTATCCTTAATGGCAAGGTCGGCAAGGGACAAAGGCCGCACCTGTTCAACCTGAAATTGCTCGGCGGGAATAAGCCAGGGTTCGCCGGTGCGCTGGGGCTTGACGTAGCTTTGCAGCAGCTTCTCGCGACCCTCCGGGCTGGCAAATTCTTCGGTCAGCGCGTCCACCTTGACGATGATCGACGGCTTCCATTCGGACGCCATGAAAGCGTTCTCAGTCTTCTGAGCCTGTTTCAGATTGTTGGCGATGTCCTTCAAGAGTATAGTCACGCCCCGGCCTTTCCACAAATAGCGCGGATCCGGATTGTAGACAAAGTGCATGACGTCTTCGGGATTTCTCGGCTGCCCATCTATGCACACCGAATACTCTTTGTAGCTGCCCGGTTTTGGCTTGAACGTGACGCGGCTGGCCGCTATAGGCTCCATACTCTGCAAGATGCCTTTGCTTGTATGCGGTACGACGACGCTGTTACCATTGCCGTGAAGCAGCAAATTCATCACGATTGCCGTCATCCACTGACTGCGCGTCATGGTGCCGTTCGGAGTAATGTCAATCATCCGGGACAGCTCATTGACTATCCGAACATCGCCCTCGTCGGTGTTGCTCATCAGGTAGATGGTCATGCTGCCGATCAGTTCCGCGATACGTAGACAACCGGTCATGATTTCCGGGTTATCGCTCAATCTGGTATAGCCAGGGACGCACAGATCACCACTGTCCAACCACACTGCCACACCATTATTGGGAGTGGCGTCCCTTTTTCGATTTCCGCGCAGAATGCGCTGTATGATATTCATGTTTACTCACTCCCAAACCACTTCTTTGCTCGGTTTTTCTTTGCGGTACCCTCCAACATCCGCACACAGGCAAACACAGAAGCGTCGAACAAATCGATACGATGCTCGGGTTGCACTTTATCGTATTGGATCATATCGTCCGTTTTCTCGATTGCCCTCACGTTTGCAACGCAGTATTCATAGGCTTCCGAGTGCAGATAATACAAGGTGCCGTCTTTTGCGCTCTTTTCAATATGCCTGAAACCTTTGCTTTTGAGCATATAGAGCTGGGGCTGATTTACGATAGTGAAACCAGCACCTTTCATGAGCGGTATGTACTCTTCACCAGCGAATTTCATATCGTGGCCGATTTCCCTGATTTTGAAACCGCGCCTGCGCATCTCAACGAACCAGTTCACAATGTCAGAGTAATTCACGGTCGGGCTGTTACACATCGTCAGCCAGCCATCATCTCTCCACCCGAACAGAGGAATGTCGTCCTCATCAGCTTTACGCGCTGCCTCTGTGACGGGAAAGAACGCATGAGTGATGATGATGTCCACGCCTTTATACTGTCCATACAACGCTGCCGCTGTCAAATCATGCACTCTGGACAGGTCAGCACCGCCATACCATTCGATAGGCAGCCGAGCCAATTCGTCCATCGTCCATTTATAAGCGGCATCCGAGGTCTTGAACTCATTAAGGTCAAAGTAAGCATTCATAGCCGTGGTGTAGATGTTCAAAGACCTGGACAGGAAATCTTTTCTTTGCTGTGGGTCGTTTTGCGCTTGAAGCGCGTCCTGCATAATATCCGCCGGGCGAATGGTGATGCCATAAGACGGATTGGCCTTTTGATGCTGAAGCTCATTGGTATAGTCCACGTTTCCCTTTTCATCCTGGTCGGCGCGGGACACGAACACAAACAGGGAATCGTCCTGGACAGTTCCGTTTACAACCTTCACGGCATACTCCAAACGGCGATAGCAAAATGAATTGACGTTGTCGCCGGCGGTGGTGATGCCGATCATTAGTTTATTGGTGTATGCTTTCATGGCCTCTTTGAAGCGGTTATACTGGCTGGCCTTTTTGAAAGCGTGAACCTCGTCAGCAATGGCAATGTTGCAGTTGAACGAATCCTGCGCATCAGGGTTTGACGCCAGGGCTTCAATGTCAATTGAGCCGTTTGGTCTGCCATAGTCATCCGTGAAAGACATCGAGATTGAATGCTCGGCGTTGTTATCGCGCACGCGAAAATCGTCGATCATTTCTCGATAACGCAGAGTATAGAGTATATCCTCGAAGCTCTGGCAGGCCTGCTTCAAAGAGGCGGCGACAATATAGATTTTTGCGCCGCTTTTGCGTTCAAGCAGTGCCAGGGCAAAAGCCAGGGCTGCTATGAACATGGTTTTTCCTGATTTACGTGGTATGAAAATGAACGCCTCTTTGAACCGGCGTTCACTCCTGTTTTTGAAATAGAATCCTACGACGTTGTAAACAATGAATACTTGCCATGGCTGGAGCAATAGCGGGGTATTCGTCAGCGGCTTACCGTCGAGTGTTTCTCCCTGCTTATGAACCATGAAACGCTCGATGATATTGCATACAAAGTCCGGCTCCTTTGTGTGCAGTTTGAACTCGCTGCGCTTTAGATCAGACAGGAATCGTTTTGCAGCGGCAGCTATTTCGGCACCGCATACGATTTCCCCGGACGCGGCGGCTTGAGCGTACTTAATGGCGACTTGCTTATAATGCTTTTTCTTAGCCAAGCTCTCTCAGCGCCTTTACAAGTGCGTTTTCTTTGGGCTTCTTCATGGCATCTTCATTGATGCGTTTCAGCCCTGCCGGAGTTAGCCCAAGGTCGCGCCAATAAGCCAGCGCGTCCCTGTTCAAATCATTCACCATGCGTAGGAGAGGATTCTGCTCAAGGTTGGTAGCGCCGCTTTTGTTCGTATGCTTTACTGCCGCATGGCCGCCAGACTTTTTGAAGTCCGCCTGGGTTTGGTCCCGCTTTTCAAGTATACCGGCCAGCGTCATGATGACGTCATCGAAGAAGGGCCTATACGTCCCAGCCTCGACCGTACTCTGTTTGATCCTCTCAGCCCACTCGTCCTGGGTCATACCGTCACCTCCTCGCTGACCCCCGTTTCTTGAAAATTTTCCGCAGTTGGAAATGTT